>Ga0207419_1000656_pt1 | contig 29695 bp, 10 predicted proteins | sample ElkSloMetagenome_4_FD_184723 | JGI IMG/M metagenome (GOLD analysis project Ga0207419, IMG submission 184723) | Hot spring microbial communities from Elkhorn Slough, Monterey Bay, USA - MD2A (version 2) | ecosystem: Environmental > Aquatic > Marine > Intertidal zone > Estuary: Microbial mat ... | reverse complement strand
TACCCATGACCACCTGCCAGTATCTGGGGCAAACAATATCTCGCCACCAGAATAATCAATTTGAGGAGGGTTTGTCTCTGAGGTAAGCACTCCCTCATAGAGGGCATCCGGGTAATCCCCGGAGATCAACGTGTTACGTACCGCATCTGTGGTCAAGGCCTTTTTGGGGTAAGAAATGCGGTCGGGGCTAATGTTTGGCCACCGGGCCAATAGCATCATCTGACCGTCCACGAAAATTTGATCGGTCGAACCCTGGATGTATTCCACGAAAGGGTACGACATGGGCGCTTTGTAGATATTACCGGTTTCCTGTTGCCAGCCGGTAATTACCTCGGCACCCGAAACCGTTACGCTTTCGGTTTCGCTAAATGGCTTGAAGACAATGGGGCTTCCTGCGGATCCGGAGTTGGCTGGGACAACGGTTTCCCTGTAGGTGCCTTCTTTAATAAGTACCACGTCCCCGGCCTGTGCCACATCGGCAGCGGCCTGGATAGTAAGAAAGGGCGACGACTCGGACATGCCGTCATTGGCGTCCGAGGCGTTCGGGTCGTTCTGCGCCACGTAATAATTCGTTGCCAATACAGTGTAAGACAATAAACAAAACAACCCAATAAATAATGTTTTCTTCATGGTAATAAAATTTAATTTTAGTTACTTTATTAAGATTTCAAAGCAGTTAAAATGTAACATAGAGTAAAAAAATAGCATAAAAATTGGTTAATTAAATGAAATTAGTAATTTATTATGTATTCCAAAACGAAAGATCATGACTCTCCCTAAAGATATAAATAAATTATAATTATTTACAATAAAAAATACTCGTACCTTCTTGGTTGAAGTTTGCTGCACTTAGGTTTGCAGATAAATAATACCCATAACAATTGGTTGCTATTTGTATTATACCTGACATTTTTAACACCATAGCCTTACCAAAATCATTCCTTTAATGGTCACCCTGCGCTTATCATGAACAGCAAATATTCCAATTTTTATTTAAAAACTATTTATCATATTAAGGATTTTAATACTCCTTTATATTTATTACCTTTATATCAAAACAATTGATATACGACTTAAATGATTAAAAATGTCCTTAATAAAGAAAAGTTTTACAAGCGAACTGAATATTCTCCCCGTGATTTTATTTATGATTATTATGTCAACCGGAATTTTACCCGGTATGCCACCAGTGAACGCATTAGATAAAAGTCCCGGAACGGGTATTCATGCACCTGGCATGCTTGAAGAAGACACTCTACCCGGGTTCGCTGCACCATTACAGCACCTGAATTCCAAAACAGACGTGGATTTGTTGGACTCCGTGGTAGTTTATGACTATGCCAGTGAAACAGATTCCACCAGGAGAAGAAAAGACGTGTTTATTCATGATGTAACCAAAAATGAAACCACAACCCATTACCTGTGGTGGGATAAAACAGAATCCAAATGGATAAAGAATGGCAAAATCATCCAGGCGGAAACCCATGATGGAAAAGTATTATACTCCAAGCATTTCCACTGGGATGCAATTGAACAGGAATGGAAAGACGGGCTGTGGTATTGGAGTGGCCACCACCAAAACAAGTATGATAAAGCGGGCAGGATAATAGAATCCATAACTTATCTTCAGCATGACAACATGGAAGGATCCATCCAGCAAAAAAACACCTGGGAATATGATCGGGAGGGAAGAAAGGTTTTTACCCGTCAGTACACGAGAACTCATGATGAGGGTTCGGAATTAAAGTTATCCCTTGAACACCAAACCATTTATGATGATGAAAACCTAAAACGTTATAAAACCACCCGCGTTTTTTCAAATGAATCAGGAGAACTGCAAAACTATAGCAAAAGAATATTCCAGTTGAATGCTTCTGGTAACGTTTTGGATAACGAGTACCTCGAGTGGAGCAAGGAAAAAAATGAATGGATAAAACAAGAAAAAACATCACGTGAATATAATACAAGCAACGAAGTTACCGAGATAATTAATAAAGAATGGGATGTCAATAACAAGCAGTGGAACAACAGGAAAAAACTTCAATTCACCTACAACCACTTGGGGATTAATGTAATTACCGATGAATACATGTGGATTGCTAACATGGGTTGGTACCTAAGAGAGAGCTTTAAAATATTGAAAGAAAAAATTGATTCATCGGGCTTCGATGAAGTGGAAACCTCGTACGTGAAAGAAGACCCCTACTCTGACTACCTCCCCTTTATAAGAAATTACAGGCAGTTTGATGCCAAGGATCGCGAAACACGACTCGAGAACTTCATGTGGAATGAAACTGAAAACAAATGGGAGTACGGCAGAAAGCATGTCACTAATTTTAATGACGAGGAAAACGTGAGAATAACCTTAAATTACAGGGATGTGAATAAATCCGAGTGGGAGCTTTCCTGGAAGGACATTAAAAAATACAACGAGGAAGACCTCATCCTGTATTCAAAGCAGCAATACCACGAGGCGGTAACAGAAAGAGCAGGAAACGGCACTTTTTATTATTATTCCAATTTAACACCATCGGCTACTTCAGTTAACGAGAAGGGAATCCAACTTACCTTGTATCCCAACCCGAGTACCGGTATAGTTTACCTGAAGGGAATCGAAGACGTGCACGCCGAGGTAAAGGTATACAATGTGGCCGGTAAATTAATGCATGAAACCCGGGCTTTTGGAGTAAAAAAAATCAACTTGTCAGGCTTGAAAGAAGGCATGTATTTTATCCGGGTTAGCAATGGCAGCAAGGTAAACACCGAAACCATTATGCTAAAATAGAGGAACTGTTCGGAGATTTAGAGACGAGAAGTCTTTAGGTCTTAGAGCGGGTTGTTATATTTCTCTTTTTCAATTCTTCCATCTTATTCTGATTAACTTTAAACTTACTTAGTATTTATTGTCTGCGCGAAAACCCCAATTTCTTTCCCGATTTTCGGGACTGGCTGTTATGCTTGCCTGAAAAATACTCATTTTCATTAGTAAACTGCGTTTTTTCTGACTTCGCTAGCCTCATACCTGGACTTTTCTCATCAGAAACATAAGTTTTCGTGCAAGCACTATCAATCTATCAATATCTTGATAATTTTTACATCTCTTTTGACGTTATCCCAGAAATTAATCGGCTCGTCTGTTCTGTGAAATGGTAAATTATAAACATGATAGTTGAGATACCTTGTTCAATTAAAATTTTCTTTTATAGGATAGGTAAGCTTTTACTCATGGCTGAAAATGAAAAGCATCTCAAAAGCTTATAATAAAATCAGGTTCGATCCACCTGGGGGTAAACCCGCTTTTTAATTCTAAAATCTTATTTATATCTTTACCATGTTGCCTGAATTTACTATTTTGGATACGTGGTTAATATTTTAATTATCAGAGGCATTGACCTATTGCCTTGCTTGTTTTATCATGGTTTAATTTATGCAATGTCAACATTTAATCTACTACCAACCTTTAATTACATAATGGTATACACTTCATGAAAATAGATGGATTAAAACGATTTTATGGGGTATTGATAAGCATTATAATTCCTTTTCTGGTAGCAGGGCAAAACATTCAATTTGAAAAACCTTACTTCAAAAACCCACCTGTTTCTGAGAATACCACATGTGTGTATAAAGACTATAGGGGTTTTATATGGATAGGCACACAACATGGATTGATGTGCTATAATGGCATTGATGTGAAGACCTATTTGCATCAATCGGATGACAACTCTTCCTTAAGTAATAATAACATCAAAAGCATTATTGAATGCCGTGATTCCAACTTATGGATTGGCACGGAGCATGGGTTGAATATGTTTGATCTGGAAAAAGAGACATTTAATACCTATCTATATAATCCGGCAGATAGCAGTTCCCTAAGCCATAATATCGTGGTAAAATTGAGTTTGGACAACAACGGGGTTCTTTGGGTGTCAACCAGGGAAGGGCTGAACAAGGTAGTAAAAGAAAGCAAGGGCTATTCCTTTGAACGATATTATCCTCCCCAGATAATCAGCAAGAGCAATAAAAAAGAATGGAACATACTTACCTTGTTTCATGATAGCCATCAAGAATATTGGCTGGGCACCTGGGGCGGGGGATTGATTTCGTTTGACCCCAAAACATCTTCATATAAAAATTACATATATGAACCGGCGGGGACTATTTCAAGTCCTTCTGGGGTAATTGTTGATATAGCAGAGTTAAATGATAGTATTCTGATATTGGGCTCTTATTACCAGGGTGTTTTGTTCTTTAACAGGAATTCAAGAACCTATTCAAATCCTTATCAAAACACAGAATTAGTAAAGTTGTCGCAAAACAATTTACGTATTGTTGATTTGTATAAGACAAATGGAGATAAACTTTGGACATCGATTGGTGGAAAAATAAACAGGTTGTATTGTGTGGATTTACAAACCGGGAAAATAACTTTTGAGCGAATTCAAAAATTCGTGAATGATGAGGATGAAATTAAGTCTAAGGGATTGATCAGGGAAATATTTCAGGATCGCGACAGTATTGTTTGGATTGCAAATTCCAGCGATGTTCCCGAAAAGTACAACCCCAAAAAAGATGTCTTTTCAACCTTTAGGACTACTTTGAAATATGGAAAAAATGAGAAACAAAATGACTATATAAAACAAATTGTTTACCACAACAATAGGTTGTGGATTTCCACTTTTGGAGATGGCCTGTTGGTCTGTGAGCCTGGAAGCGGAAAAGTGATTAAACGGATTCTGTTTGATGAATGGTATGAAAAAAGTAATTTTATTAATAGTATGTATATTCAAAAAAGGGAAAATAGATTGTGGGTGGGAAGTATCAAAGGGGTTTATTTAGTAAATACTCAAAACTATAGAGTGGAGAATTTTTTGTTTTCCGATGCCACAACAGGACCGGTTCTTAGAAATGATAATATTCAGCAAATTATCGAAACACCTGATCATGAGATTATAATATCCCATTTAGATGGAATTGAGTATATAGATCCTACTGCATTTAAAGTCATTCAAAAACCACCCTTTCATCATCCTCTTAGCCGTATACGATATCTGTATTTTAACAAGCAGGACAACTTAGTGATATGCGGGGATGAAGGCGTAGTTTTTTATAATGATGACAGGGAAATAAACCGTTACTTAAAGTACGATCCCCAAAGTCAAAACGGCTTGGTTGGCAACGATGCCAGATATATAGTTGAAAGCGACACCAACCTCTATTGGATAGGCACCACTTCTGGGCTTACCAAATATAACTACAACGAAGACAGTTATACACAATACCGTGATTACCCTTCTTTGTCAAATACCATTATATACGCTATCGTACCACTGGATGATTGGCTTTGGGTATTATCAGGAAAAGGGCTTTCCCGGTTTGGTATGGAGCATCAAAATATCCGGGTTTTCACCGAAGAAGATGGGCTTAGGTTTCAAGGCAATTTTATGCAGTGCCTGGAGGATAAGAAACTATACATTGCGGATGAGAAAAAATACACAAGTTTCAATTCGATTCCTCAAAGGTTTCATAAGGAAAACTCGCCGTTTTATTTTACTTCGCTTCAAGTAAATGGAACAGAAGTGAATGTTCAGGAAGGTGGGATATTGAAAAAATCAATTTCGCATACACGCAACATTGTGCTCAACCATAATCATAAACGGATTAGGCTGAGGTTTGCGCTGTTAAACTTTACGCTACCGAATAAAAACAGCTATAAGTATACCCTTGAAAATTATGATGATGAGTGGCATTATTTAGGCAATAAAAATGAAATTCAATTTATGAATTTACCACCAGGGCATTTCACCTTAAAAGTTAAGGCCTTCAATTGTGATGCCATGGAGCAAGAAACTCCATTGATCTTGAAAATTCGCATGAAGCCTCCTTGGTGGAGATCAATCTGGGCCTTTGCCGGATATCTGCTGGCAACGGGTCTGTTAATCTATGTACTTTATAAAAACAGGGTGAATAAAATCATATTTCAAAAAGAGCTGGAATTAGAAAAAGAAAAAAGCCATTTGCAACAGGAGGCTCATGAAACAAAAATAAGGTTCTTCACGAATGTTTCACATGAGTTTAGAACCCCTTTGACATTGTTGGTTGCGCCCATGGAAAAACTGACCAAAGCCTTTAAGGATAAGGTGATCGGACAGGAATTTGGGTATGAATTGAACCTAATCAACAACAATGTAAAGCATCTTCGTACCCTAACCAACCAGTTACTGGAGTTTAGGAAAATTCAAAAAAACAAGATTGGTATAAGCTGGGAAAAAACCGATATAACAAGGTTGGTTCTTGATATCTGTTCGAATTTTGAATTATTGGCCAAATCCAGGGATGTCCGGTTCATTGTTGATTCCGAAAACAAAGTAATGACCGCTTATACAGATTCGCAGAAGCTACAACAAATCCTTTATAATTTATTGTCAAATGCATTCAAATACACGCCCGTCAATGGAGTGGTTAAGGTACAATTGATACCCACCACCCTGGAGGGCAAAGATGGGTTCATGATCATTGTATCCGACAGCGGTAAGGGGATATCAAAAAAGGAACAGGAGAAAATTTTTGACCGGTTTCACAGGGTGGAACAGCAAAAAAATAATTCAATGTTTTTTGGCACAGGAGTGGGGCTTCATTTGGCAAAGGAATACACCACGATTATGCAAGGCAGCATATATGTTGAAAGCAAAGAAGGCGAAGGAAGTTCTTTTTGGGTGTTTTTTCCATACCTGAACATGTACCAAAAAAGCAAAATGCAGCCCGATGATTTGCCCGTTCATGAAAAGGAATACCATGTTCCTCTTTTGTATGATGATCAGTTTCAAAAACCATCCGTTGTGCCGGATAAGAACACCGATGATGGCCATGAAGAAAGGCATACCCTTTTAATAGTAGAAGACCATGGCTCTTTAAGAGATTACATGAAATCAGAATTGCAACTAAGTTATGAAGTATGGGTAGCAGCAAATGGGCAAGAAGGGTTGGAAATTGCCATCAAAGAAGTTCCCGATATCGTGGTAAGTGATTTGATGATGCCTTTAATGGATGGGGTTGAGCTATGCCGGGAAATAAAATCACATCCGGTAACCGCTCATATCCCGGTTATTCTATTGACCGCCAAATCATTGGTAGAAAGCCGCATCAAAGCTTATGAAATGGGGGCTGACGATTACATAACCAAGCCCTTTGAAATGGAGGTGGTTAAAAGTAGGTTGAAAAACCTAATTGAAAACCGAAAAAAGTTGCAAAACCTGTTTACTTCAGGCATTATCAAAAATGCCGACAACTTACCGCAGTTCAGTTCCATGGATAAGGAGTTTCTGGTACGGGCCGAAAAGGTGCTGGAGGCTGAATTTATGAAAGAAGACTTTTCCGTTGAGGAATTTGCTTTGAAAATGAATATGAGCAGGTCACAGTTTTATAAAAAATTCATGGCCTTTTTAGGAATTTCGCCAAGTGAGTATTTAAAACGGTTCAGGCTGGAGAAATCATTGCCGCTGTTGCGCGAAAACCATCATTATAACTTATCTGAAATTGCCTATCGGTGTGGGTTTAAACATCCGTCTCATTTTTCAAGAAGTTTTAAAAGCCATTATAAGGAATCACCTACTGATTACAGTAAAAGATTGTAGCGTCTAACTTCAGAATCTACTTTACCCTTCGCCATACGCCATAAAGTCATCTTGGAGGTAAAAGAAAACCTATTGTCAAGCATTTGAAACATGATGGTATAAGAAATAACAACCAGTATAATAGTTTTGTTTTGAAATTTTAATGTAACCTTTTATACTTAACTACTAATTCCCATGAAAAAAATAAAGATGAGGCTTTTTGCTTTATTAATTATGCCCTCCCTCTTGGCTGTCAATGCACAAAAACTAAAAGTGACAGGAACAGTTAAGGTAATGAATAATGATGAACCTCTTATTGGAGTGAATATTATCATTAAGGGGACCTTGCAGGGTACCATCACCGATATTAATGGAAATTACCAACTTGAAGCCGAGGCAAACGATACCCTGGTTTTTTCCTACCTGGGATATTTAAAAGAAAATGTGCCCATTAATGGAAGAACTAAAATCAATGTGGATATGGTTCCATCCCTGGAGCAATTAGCCGAGTTCGTAGTGATCGGGTATGGGGTTCAGAAAAAAAGCGACTTAACCGGATCGGTTTCTAGCGTAAGCGGTGAATCATTTAATAATATTGCGGTATCCAATATAAACCAAGCCCTTCAAGGAAAGGCTTCAGGTATTGAAATCATTAACAATTCTGGCGCTCCTGGTTCAAGTATGACTATGCGAATTAGGGGGATGGGCACGCTGAACTCAGGCGCAGAACCCCTTTATGTTATTGATGGGTTTATCCAGGGAGATCAGAGTTTTGGAAAGGGAAATGGTGAAAGACCGGACAACAAAACGGGTATTGCATTCTTAGATCCAGGAGATGTAGAGTCTGTTGAAATACTTAAGGATGCTTCAGCCGCCGCCATATATGGAGCAAGGGGAGCAAATGGCGTCATTTTAATCACAACCAAAAAGGGGAAGAAAGGCGCACCTAAAATCGATTTAGATGTACAATATGGCATGCAATACCTGCCTCATAAAATTGATTTGATGAATGGGGCGCAATACCGGAATTATAGAAATAGTGTGGAGGCTGCACGAGGCAAAGATACCTTGGACGGGTTCCATAGCACCGATACCATTCAAAATTTTGATTGGCAGAATTTTATTTTTGAGCCTGCTGCGAAACAAAAATATAAAGTCTCCATTTCAGGAGGAACTGATAAGACAACATATTTAGTGAGTGGCAGCTATTTTGATCAAAGAGGAATTGTTGACAATTCAGGATTATCGAAGTACTCGATTAGAATTAACACCGATCAAAAAATTGGTAAACGCTTCAAAACAGGGCAAAATATTATTGTTTCTTACTCTGAAAGGCAAAGAATAAATGAGAATGGCACAAGCGTTAATGGAAGCCCCATTGCAAGCGCTTTAAAAGCAGACCCGACAAAACCCCCTTACTATACGCAAGAAGAAATAATTGAATTAGGTATTGATGAAGAATTAAACTGGGGGCATTGGAGAGATCTAAATGCTACATCAAAATCGGGAAACCCGGCATCAAGTCTTGATAGAAAAGAATATGATTATTCAAGTTTAGATTTATTCGGGACTGCTTTCATTGAGCTGGAAATTTTACCCTCGCTAATATTTAAGTCAAATTTTGGTATTAGTGCTAACTTGGGGCATATGGAAGAATTTAATCCAGCCTATCAGATAAATTCGCTTGAGAAGCTGAATTTAACGGTTTTTAGAATGCGTAACGAGCAATGGATAAATTGGGACCTGGAAAACACCATTACCTACTCAAAAATAATGGGAAAACATAACCTGTCAGTTGTTGCAGGTTTAACGGCCCAAAAAGAGAAATTTGTAGATACCAGGCATTCCGTAACTGGGTTCCCGTATCTTCCTGATGAGATGCGCTACATGAACATAACCGATATAAACACCATTACCGAATTAGGCAGTTCTCCATTAAGCTATGCCATAGCTTCTATTTTAGGAAGAGCTATTTATTCATATGATAATAAGTACCTCCTTACTGCAAGTATTCGTCGTGATGGATCTTCCTATTTTGCAAAAAAGTACAGATATGGAGTTTTTCCTTCCTTGGCATTAGGCTATAAACTGTCTGAAGAAAAGTTTATGGAACCCATTAAGAACATTATTAACTTATTGAAAATAAGAGCTGGGTACGGCGAGTTGGGAAATGCAAATATCAGGCCGTATCTGTATATTCCACTAATGACAAATGCAGTAGTGGGAGCTGTTTTTGGTAACCCTAAAACATTTTACCCTGGAGCCATACCGGAAGGAATATCAAATGACGATGCAAAATGGGAAAGGACCATACAAAAGAACATTGCTGTTGATTTAGCTTTTTGGCAAAATAAGTTAACTTTTTCATTTGATCTTTTCCGTAAAACAACCAAGGATTTGTTGATTGAATTGCCAATGCCAAGCATATCCGGATTGCAAAATTATAATCATTTAGGCGCCGCGTTTCCACCCTTATTTGTTAACGCGGGCACAATGACTAATAACGGTTTCGAGATGAGCGGTGGATACCATTTTTCTTTAGGGCCGGTAAGGATTAACCTGAATGCCAATTTATCGCATGTACGCAATAAAATAACCGATTTGGCTGGTGGGTTACCAATAGTTTCAAATAATGTTAGTGAATTCAATACATATTTATCTGAAACAGTAGAAGGTGAGTCTATTGCAAGTTTTAAGGGATATATTGTAGAGGGAATTTATCAAAGTTACGAGGAAATAAAAAATCATTTAAGTGAAGATGCAAGTAATTATGATCCTTACCTTTCAGGTGAAGCTGACGAACCAGATCCCTTAAGATATGTTGCTCCTGGCGATTACAAATTTAGAGATAAGGACAATAACAAAATAATTGATGAAGATGACAGAGATATAATAGGAAGCCCCTTACCTGATTATATTTATGGTGCAGGTTTAAATGCAACGTATAAAGCTTTTGACTTTTCCATGAATATAAACGGTACACAAGGTATAGATGTTGTGAATGTGATGCGGGTTTATCTGTCAAGTTATGACCCATCAAATAAATACAGCGACTATATAAATAATACCTGGACACCTGATAACCCTGATGCAAAATATCCAAGAATGGAGACAGACAGAAATAACAACAAGCGGTTTTCTTCGGCCTATGTAGAAGATGCATCATACCTAAAAATATCGAATGTAACTCTTGGGTATACCCTCCCAAAAAACTTGTTAAATAATATTAATATAGAATCGGGACGAATTTATTTTACAGTTAACAATGCATATACTTTCACCAAATATATTACAGGCTATCCCGAAGTGGGTACTTCTACTGGATGGAGTGCAAGCCCACTTGATATAGGTGTTGACAGGGGAGTGTATCCGATACCAAGAATATTCATGATTGGTGCAAATTTGTCTTTTTAACTAAATTGTAAACATTTAAAGAATAACTAAGATGAAAAATATAAAGTTAAGCAGATTAATAATTCTCCTTGTAGTTGCATTATTCGTGTCTTGTGATGATTTTTTGGAAATAACACCAGAAGGCAAGCTGTCAGAATTAGGTTTTTATCAAGAAGAACAGGATGCTGAACAAACAGTAATAGCTATTTATGATGCCATTTTTACTGCCACCTGGCCAATTAGTCCGGCAGTGGTTTTAAATGTAATGGCAAGTAACCGATCGGATGAATCAGTTCCTAATAATTGCGATTGGTTAGGAATTGATAATAGGCCAGATGTTGCAGAATTCAATATATATGCCGACAATGATTATGCCAATCAGTATTGGAAATGGTGTTTCGCTGGTATAGGCAGAGCTAATGCTGCCATAAAAGGCATTAATCTTGTTCCCTTAGAAAATTACTCCTCAGAGCTTAAAAAAACTCAGCTTTTAGCCGAATCAAGACTACTAAGGGCATATTTTTATCTGCACCTTGTTAAAAATTTTGGTGGTGTACCCATTTTAGAGCAAAGTGTTTCAGCCGGGAATACTAATATCCCAAGAGACAGCAAAACAGATGTTTTTGACTTTATTCATAAAGATCTCAAGTTTGCCATTGATTGGCTTCCTTTAAAAGATAAAACTATTCCCGGGCGTGCAACAAAAGGGCTTGCCTCATATTTAATGGTACAGTCTCTAATATTTGAAGCTGGCTCAACACCAAATCATGAAAATTGGCAATTGGCTTATGATTATGCCAACAAATTTGTAAATGGCGAATATGCTTCAGAGTATAAGCTGATTGATACATACGGGAACATCTGGAAACAGGGATTTGATTTCAACGATGAGATTATCTTTGAATGGGTTGTTATGGAAGATTTTGACCAGGGAAACAACTGGTTTATTGCCTCGTTTATCCAACAAAAAGTTATCGATTATAACAAGCAGGGAAATCCCGTGGTTGTAGGTTCCTGGGGTTGGGGGCACAATGGTGCAACCAAAGCGTTAGTGGATGCTTTCGAAACCAATGAAGATTGGGGCGACCCTCAACCATGGGAAGACCCCAGGTTAAAAGTATCAGTATGGCGCGAGGGTGAAATATTAGCCATTGGTGCAAGCGATAAAGATAATGTTAATGACAGCCTTGAAATTTATCTAGGAACTGACTATGCACCAACAGGTTATGCTGTAAAAAAATATGAATTGACCAGAGAGCCTGCTAGTTTTTACCCCGATCTTAATCCAAAAATTTACCGTTTTTCCGATTTAATATTACTTCATGCCGAAGCTGCCTGGCATATTGGCAACTTTATTGAATCTAGAAATTCGCTAAACAAAATTAGACAGCGCGCTAGGCAGGGCTTACCCAATAATGTTTTGCCGGATATTACAGTTGGTGGTCAGGAATTACTTGAAGCCATATGGCATGAACGTAACGTGGAATTATGCTTTGAACACCACCGTTTTTATGATCTGGTACGAACCGACAGGGCAACGGAAGTATTACAAGCAATGGGTAAAAATTTTATTAAAGAGAAGCATGAGTTGTTACCAATACCTCAATCAGAAATAGATATAGCCCCGGAGTTAGAACAAAACCCGGGCTATTAAGACAGCCGATTATTTAAGAAACTGAAAATGAAATACATTATCCTTTTGACCGTATTATCTTTAGTGTTACTGGAAAATCCTTGTTTTGCTAATTCGTATTTCCTCTCAAACCATGGAAACAATACGGCATCGGGTAATTCTCCAGGTGATCCCTGGAAAAGCATATCAAAACTACAAAACCTCATTTTGAAGCCGGGTGATTCAATATTATTCCACGCTGGGCATCGATTTGAGGGAACAATTACCATCAGGCAATCTGGAGAAAAAGATAATCCCATTGTAATATCTTCTTATGGTAAGGGTAAAAAGCCTTTAATTACTGGTGCTGTGAAATTAAGTCCATATCAAAGATCGAATGGTTTATGGACTTTTAAAACAAATAAAAATATAACAGTTTTTTTTGTGGATGGTAAAATGCAAACCTTGGCCCGATATCCCAACAACGGGAAATACTTGCGTATTGAAGGTGGGGGAAGTGATTTTATGATTGAATCAGAACTTAAGGATATTCCCTTTAATGTATTAGATGCAAATGTCAGAATCCGGCTGACAAACTGGAGTTATCATTTTAGGAAAATTATTGATATTGAATCAGATACTTTGTTTTTTGACAGTGAAACATGCAATACTCCCTTGTCACAGCCAGGTCCTTGTTTTTGCAAGCCAGGTTGGGGGTATTTTTTCGATAACAAAAAAGAATTTATGGATACTACCCATGAATGGTTTTTTCATAAAGCATCGGGTACGGTTTATTGGCTTTCAAATAGCAAGGCTTTAGATAATCTTTTTGAGGGTACATATATAGAGTCTGGCTGTGTACTTGAAAAGAATGTATCTTTTGTCTCGGTAAAAAACCTGCATTTCACAAAATACCAGGACAAAGGATTTTTTGCAAAAGGGTTTAACGACCATGTTGAATTAAGTAATTGCCATTTTTCAGAAATTTATACTATGGCTGTTTATTTTAAGCAGGGATCGGAATATTGTACAATCAAAGATAATAAATTGTACGACATATACGGTTCGGGGTTGATGCTGTATGAAATGAATAATTTTCTGGTTGAGGGCAACAGCCTAAAGCGCATTGGATTGGTTCCGGGACATGGTTTATCTGGAATAAGCGGAGCCTTAGGGGTTTGCATTTGTAACTATGAAACACGTACTGAAGAAGACACTCTTTTTAATAGCAATAATATTTTCAGGTATAATCATGTTGACAGTACAGGGTGGGTGGGTATCCGCCTTGATGGTAGAAACAATTTAATGGAGTACAATGTAATAGAAAATTCGAATATCACGTGTAATGATGGAGGACTTGTACATACGTGGGGTGGGCTTGATTCAACTTATACTCAATACAGTGTAATAAAAAATAATATTTTTAGGTATGCCCACGGAAACTTTAAAGATGGTGCCAGGAAGAATCATAATATGTCCAATGGTATATACCTGGACAATGGATCACATTATATGACAGTAGAAAACAATACGGTTATGGGGGTTAATTCGGGCATACATGTAAATGCAGGTTCGTACGGCAATATTATAACGAACAATACCTCATACGGAAATAAAAAAGCCCTCTCCTTTGCCGAATGGGGAAATGGCAGGTTTTGGATGCAAAACAAAGACAATGTTGCTTACCGAAATACATTATATAACACCTTTAACCTAAAACATACATTGTCAATGCTACATACCTACGGCCCGGATTTTGATCCGGTTTCACTGGATAGCAATTTATATGTCAGTCCGTTTGAACAATACCATATTGTTAAAACAACTGTACACGGCGAACGAAAACAAACCAATGAGTACACCCTGAAAGCGTGGCAAAAAGAAACAGGGCATGATCAATATTCTACATTTATTCATGTAGAGGATGGGAATAGATCGCAAATCTTCATAAATGATACGCATTATAATAAAACTTTTGACCTAGACGAGGGATATACATGGGTAACACTTGATAAATCGAATATAGCTGATAGTATCATAGTAAAGCCTTTTGAATCCTTAATCCTTAATTATAAATAATGAGAAAAATAGACACTTTATATGGTTGGCATTATAAAAGCTTATTTATTTTCATTCAATGGATTATTGTATGTGGATTCACAACTAATTTGCTAGCGCAATCAACTGATAACAATGAACAGAATTATGCTTTATCAATATCCTTAGGGAAGGATTCTACTAAAACATGGGATGGGGAAGTCACCTTTTTATTCGATTCCTTCGGTGATAAATTTATGTATGCGGGTGTTAAACTTAATTTTATGAAAACCGGCAAGACTTTATCAACGGAGAGAAATGTCAAATGGGAAGGAAAGGCCGAATACAGAAAAGTGTTTAATTGGGCCATCCCTTTTAATAAGATGGTAGATGGATATACCAGTGAGAAAGATTATTTTCCTTTTGAACCTTTCGAAATAGATATACATTTTAAATCCCATCCTGATCAAATCCTTTTTTTCAATACGGTAAACGGATCTTTTAAATTAAAACCATCAGATTTGAAAACAGGTATGGCAAATTATTATCTGGATTCACAAGTTGTTGTGACAAATGTCTTCCCTGCTTTGAAATTGACAAACGATAAATACCGGGGGCAACAAAAAAAATACCATGGATTTCCTTCTATCACATCTGCACCGGATGGCACCACTTATACCGTATATACTACCTATTATGAAGGCGATTCGCCTTACCGATATCACGGCTACACCCCGGACAACCTACCTGAATCTTTTGATTACCTTGCCCAAAGAGCCCATGGAGATGGTCTGAACCTAATTATTGAAAAGAACGGAGCCATTTTAGATTCTTTCGTTATAGCAGAAAAGGGACGTGATATTGCATTTACTACCTGTGTATTAGATAGTAATAATCAATTATGGGTATGTTGGACAGAAAACTCGGGAGGTAACAAAGATATATTTGCCACAAAAGTTTCCAACGGTAAAATGAGTGAGATTAGGCAAATCACTTCTTCACCTGGAATAGATATCCATCCGGTTTTGTCTACCAATAAAAATGGAGTGGTAGTGGTATGGCAGGGCTTTAGAAATGGTAACTTTGATATCCTGTTCAGAAATTTATCTATAGAAAATGCCATAGAACAAAACCTTAGCAATACAGATGAAAATGAGTGGCATCCAGCCATCTGTTCTGACAGTAAAGGTCGTTTTGCAGTTGCCTGGGACAGTTATAAAAATATGAATTACGATGTATTTTATGCCATTGTTAATGATGCTGGTGATATAATAAAGAAAAAGCCTGTCACAACATCACTCAATTTTGAAGTTCACCCTTCCGTTGTTTTTGATCATGACGACAAATTATGGATAGCATATGAAACAGCAGGCGAAAATTGGGGGAAAGATTACGGGTCACACTATTTTATTGATAACAGCAATACCGAAGGGCTATTCACTACCCGATCAATAAGGCTTGTTGGTATTGAGAATGATAGGTTTTTCACCACAAAAGAACTAATAGAAAATGCTATCCCACGTGAAAAGAGGTATTATCTTCACTTTAGGAAAGAAATGAACCCAATGACCTTTCAGCAAACGGTATCATATAATCATTATGTATGTGCACCTTATTTAGCAATATCGGCAAACGGACATTTATGTCTTACATATAAGAAAAATGCAGATATAAAGTACACAAACCGTATGGAAAATTATTTTATACATTTTAATGGATTAAAGTGGAGTAAGCCCGTTAAAATAGCAGCTTCAAGCGGGCAAATGCACGAAAAACCCATGGCTATTGGGTTGCCAAATGGGTCGATAAGGGTAATCCAAGCCTCAGAGCGAGAGGCTATTGCAGGAGAGATTTTGGTTCAAAAAAACAATGTGTTTCGTCAGGATATTTGGCAAGGAATTATTGACCTTCCCGATGAGGTATACAAATATGAATTGACAGAGTTAAATATACCTGCACCAACTGAGTTACCAAAGGAACTAAAAGATGAAAAAGAAGATATAAAAACATTAAGAGAATACAGGGCTGACATAAAAGGAAAATCTTTCCGAATTTTAAAAGGCGATAGCCATCGTCATTCTACTTTTTCTGGAGACGGTGCACATGATAGCGAAATGGAGGACTCCTACCGGTATGCACTGGATGCTGCTTCTCTCGATTGGATGAGCAATGGGGATCATGATAACGGGTACAATGAATATTATTGGAACCTTACTCAAAAGTATACTGATCTATTTCATATAGATGGATATTTCTCGCCTCTTTTTGGGTACGAACGTAGCTGTAGGTTCCCTGATGGCCATCGGAATATTCTTTTTGCTCACAGAGGAGTAAGAATGTTGCCACGCGTTAGGTATGATGTGAAGAACTATCCCGTTTCCTCGCCAGATACAAGGTTGTTGAACGATTACCTTGACTATTTCGACGGCATATGCATTTCACATACCTCCGCCTCAGAAATACAAGGGACTGACTGGCGTGAATTAAATGAAAATTTTGAACCGGTAATGGAGATTTATCAAGGAGAACGCATGTCGGCAGAATGTCGCACATGTCCCCGTTTTAGTAATGACTATCCATTGTTCTCAATGCCAAACAATACCGGTTTTTTTTGGGACGCTTTAAAAAAGGGACATCATATTGGTGTTATTGCCAGCTCTGATCACAGATCAACCCATGTATCGTTTGCAATGGTATATGCAGAAGAATTTTCACGAGAAGGTATAATGGATGGCATAAAAAAACGACACACCTATGGTGCAACGGACAATATTGTATTGGATGTAAGGATGAACGACACGGCCATGATGGGCGATGTTATAAAAGCAACTAAGCGGAAAATAAACATCTATGTAATAGGAACAGACAAAATCAAAGAGGTCATTTTAGTGAAAGATGAAGAGCAAATTTCCTTGAAGCATTCAGGAAATAAAGAACTCCATTTGGAGTGGACAGATATGAATATCAGTGAAGATGAGAGCTCTTATTATGTGAGAATAATGCAAGAAGACGGTCAATTGGCATGGTCCTCACCTATTTGGGTTATTAATAAATAAGCTAAATTATAGAATTAAAAATAAATGAAATATGAAAAAATACAAAACGACAGGTAAAAAGAAATATAAAGTGTTTTCAACATTAGTGTTTATGTTTTTGGCTCTCTGGTCATATGGCCAGACAGATACAATCTACCAAAGTGCTATTATTGTTGATGGGGACCTATCAGACTGGGATACAGTAGAGGTTTATTCATCTTTAACAGATAAGGCTCCCGATTATGCATTAGATAGTAAATTATCATGGGACGATGAAAATTTATATGTGTTGTTTGAAGTTGAAGACGATACTGCTGCAGTTTTTGGGAAAGGTATTTATGTGGATCAAAAACCTTGGGTCGTTGATCTGGTCTACCTACACCTTGATGTAGATAACTCAAAAAACGATGCCTATGACGGAAATAATGATTTTGCATTGCGCATACATAGAGATACAGTTTTAGAGATTGGATCAGTGGATTGGCCGGTTTGGTATGGCAAAATACCCGGATTGGATAATACACCTGGCTATACTTCAGATGTTTGGGGTACATCGTACCAATCCGGCTTTCTGGGTATGGGACTAAGCATGGTTCAGAATGAGACCGAAGGTGGATATACAATTGAAATTGGAGTTCCATTTTCCTTTTTAACCAAAGCCGATGATAATCTTAGTCCCTCTGATTTCGTAAATAACTCAAAATTGGGACTTCGTATTGAATTGCATGATATGGATGCCATTGATAACCAAAGTGGATTATCGATACCAGCAGGTTCTCAATGGGGAGATCCTTCAACCTGGGGAACTATTTCTCTTCAGGGAGGGTCTGATAGCCTACCCGATACTGAACCTAACGATGAATTAAGCATCTATTTTGTTTCGCAGGAAACCGGTGCTTCAGACAGTAACCAGGGTACAAAAGAATCTCCTTTTTTAACAATTCAAAAAGCTGCTTCAATAGCAGATGCCGGAGATACCATTTTTGTAAGGGAAGGTGTTTATCGTGAAACAGTAACCCCCGCAAATTCGGGAACAGATTCCAGCCCTATTGTATATATGCCTTACCAGGGAGAAAACGTTACCATTTCGGGTGCAGACACCATTGTAGGATGGGAAACGCATCAGGGAAATATTTACAAGGCTTCTATGGCGGGTGATTTCTTTACGAATAATGTAAATATGACCGATCAGGTTTTTGTGGATGGCAAGATGATGAATTTGGCAAGATGGCCCAACAATGGCTTTGATATTTCTCATCCTGTAAAAGCAATTACTGAAAAATATGTAAGCAAAACACGTGATGAAGCCAATAACATGACTACCGGGGTTATGGTTGACAACGATTTACCCGCTGGTGATTACGTGGGAGCAGAACTTTACATGCAACCCAACAATGGTGGGTGGTCATGGCTGTTTACCGGTGAAGTTACTAAAGTGGAAGGTACAGAATTTACTTTTGAAACAAGAAGTAATTCAAGTAGGTTAAACAATGGCGGGGGGTATCACGATAATTCCCGGTACTATTTTTACAACAAGATGTCATTGTTGGATACTGTTGGAGAATGGTACCATGATAAGCAGGAGAATTCACTTTACCTGTGGTTGCCAGACAATGGAATACCCGATGAACATATTATTGAAGCTAAAAAACGTGTGTATGGCTTTAATTTAAGTGGAAAGAGTTATGTTACGATAAAAGGATTTAAGTTTTTTGCATGCAACATTACCACCGATGACATTTCTGGCGGTGATGGAAAAGGGTATGCCCCTGATGGATCTAAAAAATATCCCTGGAGGTATGGCTCACTGGCAGAAAGCCACAATGTTGTGATAGACGGTATTGAGTGTTTGTATCCTTCTCACTCAACCGATATGAGCGGGCACTTTTTCTTTCAATACGGTTCGCACAGCGGTATTGTGTTAAGCGGTGAAGATCATGTGCTTAAAAACAGCATTATTAGGTGCAGTTTTGCTAATGCCATCAGCCTTTTAGGTGATCGTCACAAAATCCACAACAATATTATTACAGACATTAATTACAATGCAGGGGGTTATGGTGCAATTGGACAATCAGCTACCCTGGCTTACGATTGCGAGTTTGCTTACAATACCATTCGTCGTACCGGTCGTTCAGGAATACGGCAGGGGTTTAGGAATTCAGACCCCAATAATATAGTGGCAAGAATTCATCACAATGTTATTTCTGATTTTATGATTCAGGACAACGATGGTGGTGGCTATTACCACAGCGGTGATGGTGGCTTTTTAAGGGTCGATCACAACATCATCTATAACGGAAAAGGGATAATGATAAATGGGATTTATCCGGATTACGGCAAAAATTACATCTATGACCACAATGTTTTGTATAACACCTGGTCTAACTTTTGGTTTGTACATAGTGATAAAGCAGAGCATATAACAAATTTTATTGCATATAACAATACGTGTGTGGCAACCAATAATGACAATTTTGGTGATGGGACTTGGGGAGGTCCTTCAAATTTCAACATGTTTTCTTCAAAAGGCACCAACGTCATTAAAAACAATATTGGATGGGTATATACACCCCCGGAGGCTCCGTACTACAATTTTATTCGCTACCATAACTCATCGGGATCAAATGTCATTGCAAACAATCTAACGGGGCAAGATCCAATGTTCAAGAGTTATCCCGAAGACTTATCTTTACAAACCGGTTCTCCTGCAATTGATGCCGCTGAACCTATTACGGATACTGTAATAGACGGCATTACGATCCCCGCTTTTAATGACCCAGTAATTGGCCAAATGGATAAAGGAGCTTACGAATTTGGCATTGAGCCTTTCAAAGCAGGTTCAACCCTTGAAGAAGACAAAAAAACCGGTTCAGTTATTACCATCTTTGCTGCCGGAAAAACAGGTAATGAGACTATTGTTTTATTGGAAAGGGGTAATCCCGTAGCCGTTTTCCCAAACGTGAGTGGTAATTTTGATGCAAAAATAACAACAACATATACCTATACCTCCAACATTCCCGTTACAGGCGAAATGGTGCAAGTATGGCTTAAAACAGAGAATGAAGATGAAGAAGTACTTGTAGATAAAATTTCCATAGATAATGTGGAACTTGAATCTGAAGACATGTATTGTTCGTGTACTATAGAAAAGACCGAAATCCTTAATTGCAATGGGTTTTTTCATTACCGTTCAAGAAGAAATTTTAATTTAACGGTTGAAGCTGACAATGGTACATCTATTATCTTACCATCACTGGACACATATCCCGAGGATATGCAGGTTACCCTTATCGCAGTGCCTGATACTGGATTCCAATTCCATTCCTGGTTTGGCGATATACCACGAACCAGAACGGACACAATAGTAATTTTTATGAATGAAAATAAAACCATCTCTGCCCTATTTACAGAAGTAACAGGTATTGAAGCTGCAAAATTGAATAATGAATTTTTTCAGGTGTACCCAAACCCTGTGTCAGGCGAAAAAACCATTACTATTTCTGCTGATGGCTTTACCGGTGATTTAATGTTTGTCGGGGTATTGGATGTGTATGGGAGAAAATTATTTCATTCCGTTCAAGAAGGTCTCTTGTGCCAAATTAAATTACCATCCGATTTAACCCCCGGGACATATATTCTAACAATTAAATCGGGAAAAGAAATAGCAGCAAAAAGATTAATATTACTTGGTGATTAAATCATAATGTATAATAACTAATAAACTAATAACTATGAAGGTACTGGGATTTATTTTTGTGCTATCGACAATATTCTGCCAATTATTTGCAAATAACATTTATGTAAACGGTTCCTATAAAGGTGAACAAGAATCAGGAACAATAGCCGAACCCTTTAAAACCATACAACAAGGCGTTGATGCTGCCAATGAAGGAGACATTATATATATCATGTCAGGAACTTACCGCGAACAAGTAGAAATAGAAGTTGACAGCATTACAATTACAAACTATGAAGACCATAAAGTTACCATTTCAGGCACCGAGCCTGTTTTAGAGTGGGAGCAATACGATGGGGAAGTTTATCGGGCTATAGTCCCCTGGGATATAATGCAAAACGATGAATCAAATCAAATTTTTGTCGATGGTAAAATGATGCATCTTGCCAGATGGCCAAAAGAAACAAGCGAACATTGGGTAACAGATCCAACCATGGCCATAGTAGATGAGGCCAAGAATTCGGGAAGCACTTCTGTGCTCATCACCGATGAAGAATTTGACGAACCTGCTGAAAGGTGGCTCAATGGTATGATTTGGATTAACCTGGCCAACGATGCCGATGGCCAGGGATGGTCAGGTGAAGCAAGTTATATTAGTTCAACTCAGAATATTATCAAAGCAAGTCCTACGGGTTTTTCAACAATATTTGCCGGAGACAGGGCACCCTGGGCTATTCGAACCGGTACTCACTATTATTTATTTAATCCAACCCCGGAAGGTGTTTATGCAACTGGTGGTCCGGGTGAACTTCTTGCACGTGGCGAATGGTGGAAGACGGGTGATACCTTGTATGTAAGGTTGCCAAATGGAACAAAACCTGCATCTGAAATAAACCAGCCCAATACTGTGGAAGCAAAGAAGAGACTTTGGGCTTTTTTACCGAAAAAAGATGACCATATGCATCATGTTACCATCAAAGGATTGCATCTTTTTGCAGCATCTATTACCACTGATAAATCGTTCATGCGTGCAAATTTGGCCGTAAATTCTCACCATAATATAATTGATGGTATCCAGGCAAAGTACCTTACACATTTTATTGATCAAACAGGCCATTACCAATCTCAATGGTATGGTAAAACTGGTATTATCCTTAGTGGAATTGAAAATGTTCTTCAAAACAGTACTATAATGTACACCGCCGCGGCAGGTGTCTCAGCTTTTGGCGAACGTCACAAAATTGTAGGCAACTCTTTTTATGAAACGAATTATCAGTGTACCGAAGCAGGTGTTATAAATGGAGGATCCAACTATAACCTGATAGACCCGGAAGTAAGTTATAACTATTTCAATAATACTACCCAAAAAGTAATAGCTATTGGAAACATTTACAGTTCCAATCCAGAGAAGCCGGGGCTGATCAATCTTCACCACAATGTAATCAGCAACTTTATGCTGCGCAGCAGCGATAGCGGTGGAATGAATGCCAGTGCGGGTAGAAATTGGGATTTGATGCGCATACATCACAATGTTATTTTAAACTCCTTTACCGAGGTGTCAATTGGAATATATACTGATTATGGCGGTCAGGCAATTATAGACCATAACCTTATTTGGAATGTGAAATTTCCTATTTTAATGAATAGATATAAAAAAGGTGACGATCAGGATGACGCAGTTGTAATTGGTAATACTACAACTCCCATGGGTGAAATCTGGGTTTATAATAACCTGGCTATAAATTCTTTTTGGAATTACGGAATTGTGAACAATATTGTTAACCCAAGTGGCGAAGGCATATATTATAAGAATAATATCATCTCCAAAGGCATTAGGGCAACCCTGGATTTAGTTGAAGCACTTGATTCAAATCTATATATTACGAAAAACGATGCTGAAAAATTATTTATTGACTTCGAAAACCTGGATTTCCGCTTAAATCCAGAGTCTGGAATGGCCATTGACAAAGGAGTTGATGCATCGCCTTTTAATGATGAAATAATAAATAACATACCTGACATTGGCCCTTTTGAACATGGTGCTGAACCATGGATAGCCGGGCCAGAAGGGGTTATTACTTACCTGAAAATGGATAAACCCAAAAATCTGGCAGTAGGCGATACAACAAAAATACACACCACAGCTTATTCAGGAGGCTTGCAAAAAATGGATCCACAACCTAAAATACATTATTGGACAAATGGTTTTGGTACAATTGATACCGCTGGATACTTTATAGCTACAGAAGCTACTGATGAGGCAATTGTTTATGCTACGGCAGATTCATTGACCATTGAATCTGTTTCATTCAGGGTGAATGAATCAATAACAGATGCAATTAATAATTATAATATAAATCAGAATGATGATTTCCAAATGAAGGTTTTCCCCAACCCCGTTGAAGAAAACCTAACTCTGGAGGTTGAATGCAATGGTTTTGTAAGTAACTCAGCCGTGATTGAAATTTATTCTCTAACCTCCCGGATTTTATATAGAAATGATTTGCAGCTCAATAGCAGTAAAACTCAATATACCATTGACACTTCTTGGTTAAACCACGGAATATATATTATCCGGGTAAGTAATGAATCAAGTCAAAAATATTTAAAATTTACTAAAAGTAAATAATGCATTAAGATATAAAAAGCTAACTAGTGTCATGTCTCAACAATAAATATACGTACCCTTCGCTCACCCTTTGATTCCCTAAAGGGACTGCCCACGCGCGATGGCATTCCCCTTTAGAGCCTGTCCCGATAATTTTTTTTGTCGGGAGGATTTTGAGGGGTAGTTGAGGGAAGGCGACTTTTTAAAACTGACATGACACTGGTGCTTCCGCGCAGACACTAACTAAATTTGAAATTATGAAAAACAAACTTATTTTAACATTATTAACCGTTTTTTTGGGTCATTGGGCTTATGGACAGAAAGATACTATTCAACAACATGAGATAGTTGTCGATGGAAATGTATCTGACTGGGATGCAATAGAAACGTACTCTTCAACAGCAAACAAATCACCGGATTATGCGATAGATTATAAATTGTCATGGGACAATGAAAATCTATATGTTTTATTTGAAGTTGAAGACGATACTGCTGCAGTTTTTGGGAAAGGTATTTATGTGGATCAAAAAGCATGGCATGTTGATCTTATTTACCTTCACCTTGATGTAGATAACTCGAAAAATGATGATTTTGATGGCGAAAATGATTTTGCATTACGCATACACCGCGATACTCTATTAGAAATAGGCTCATCAGATTGGCCAGTTTGGTATGGTAAAATCCCAGGGTTAGATAATTCTCCCGGATATATATCTGATGTTTGGGGAACAAGCTACCAAACAGGTTTCATTGGCATGGGGCTTAGCATAATCCAAAATGAGACTGATAAAGGATACACCATTGAACTGGCTGTACCATTTACCTTTTTAACCAAAGCTGATGATAATCTTAGTCCCTCCGTTTTATCCAATGGATCTGAATTAGGGCTTCGAATAGAATTACATGATATGGATGCTCTTGACGACCAGAGCGGGTTATCAATTCCCAGTGGTTCGGAGTGGGGAAATCCCTCAACATGGGGCACAGTAGTTTTAGAAGGTGAAGATACTCCTGCTACTGATATTGTAATTGATGGTGAAATTGATGTGCTTTGGGAAGAAATACCTGCTTTTGATATAAATTCCATCGTTCAACCTACTAATCCATCTCATAACCCACATGAGGTAGAAGATGAAGCCGATTTAAGTGGCTCCATAAAAATAAGATGGGATGAACTAGGGTTGTATTTTCTTGTTCAGGTACTTGACGATTCAATCGTTTCGTCAGGTGCGGTATCTAACAGCGATTATGTAGAAATTGGAATTGATCCGGAAAACATAAAAGACCTTGCCGATCCGGGATTTATCTCGTTTACCATTTCTCCGGGCGATACCAGTTTGGGTGGTCGGATTGCCCCAGGATGGAGTAATATTCCTGATTTTGATTATGCCGTATTGAGAACTAATGATGGGTACAACATAGAGTGCTTATTACCTGTTGATGTTATGAGAAACCCGAATATGGAATTGGGTACTTATATTGGATTTGACGCTAAGATAAACGATGTGGATGATCCTGTAAGCCCAAAATGGGATCACCTTGGCTGGAATATGGAAGATGGATATATTTGGCGTGATCCATTCAGATATGGGACTATTGAACTAATTGCCGATGCAAAAGTTACCGCCTACAAAAGCCCGGCTGAACCACAAAATCTTCAAGCTACCGTAAATGGTTACGAAGTTGAATTTACATGGGATAAAGTTGTTGATGCTTCAGGGTATTACCTTATTAAGCAAATAAGCAATGAAGAGGGAATTGTTTATGCAGACACAATTAACGATGGCAACATAACATCGACAGTCATCGATGGTTTTACACCAGGTATATATGAGTATAATATTGTGTCATTTGTAACAGGCGATGCACGATCTGCTCCGAAACAGTCAGTTACATTCGTAGTGGAGGAAATTACCAGTTTCAATCATAATAAAACGGATATAAATATTAGTTGCTTTCCAAATCCAGTTACAGATATATTATACATTAAAGGTGTAACGAATGGTTCATTGAGCATTATAGATTTAAGTGGAAAAAGAGTGCTGCATAGGACTACCATACAGAATTCTTTAAGTATTGCATCCCTTGGAAGTGGCATTTATATACTTGAAATAAAATCGGAAAATAATATATTTAGGAGTAAAATTTGCGTAAATAGATAATGAGTTTCTACAGATAAATCGGTAGTGTCAGGTTTTCAGATGAGCATAATGCTACCATTGCGAAAGTCCCTCCTACCTATTTACCTGTGAGATCTATAATGATTAAAAAAAGCCGAAACAATTCAAGTGCAGAAACTTTTTCGGTAAGTTGGAAGTTCAATATATTCTTAGTCATGTATTTCCGATTACGGATTAGTAACCAGCGAGTTAATATGAATTAATGTTGATCAACATTATACAAAACGAAAAAAAGGCTTTCGATACCTTCGATAAAGACGGGAAACGGTTAATCATAACCAATATCCTGTATTCAATGGTGTTTCCTTTTATTGTGATATTTTCTACTGCATTTGTCAATAGGGCAACGGGCAACCAGGTTATGGCAATTGTCAACGGTTTTGGCTTTAGCATAGGATTAATACTCGGCAACTATACCAATGGCATGTTGTTGCGGAAAAACATAAACATCCGGTATATCTTTTCTACTGGAATGCTTTTAAGCATTGCTTCCACTTTTATTATGATGATGTTGGTTAAGGATACCATTGGCTATTCTATTATTTTTTTCGGCTTGCTTACCGGCTATGGTAGTGGAATATATTGGTCTGGAAGGCAGTACCTGGCATACCTGGTTACGAAAGAAGAAAACAGGAATTTTTATGCCAGCATTGAACAATTTGCCATCATCTTTTTCAATGCGCTTATTCCATTCCTGTTTGGTACCTTAATTATTAAATATGGGAGGCGAACCGGATATTTTGATGAAATCATGGCCTACCAGGGGATGGCTGCCTTTATGGTATTGATGATTATTTATGCCGTGGTTTTGGTGCTAAAAAGCTCTTTTAAATCACCAGATATAAAGCGTTTCACCTATTGGAAGTTTAGTAAAATGTGGAACATGCACCGTCTGTTTGTCGTTTTGGTAGGTATCATGTCTAGCGGTATCATGTTTTTTATTCCATTGCTCATTCTTAATGTAGCGGGCGACGAAACCGTGTTGGGGAAGATTGAAATCAGTATGGCCGCTATCTCTGTCATGGTAATCTATTTGCTTGGACGAATAACCAGTGCAGAACACCGGGCAAAAATGATGATGACGGGAGCAATTATCATGATGCTGGGAGGTACGGTATTGTCTTTCACCATACACAATAATGATTTGATTTTTTCTGTATTAAAAATTTCATTTCTGGGTGTTATTTTCATGAAGGCCAGTCAACTTATTTCCGAGCCCCTGATTATTATGTCCTATGCGGCGACCAATTTGTCGAATATAGGCAAAGCTTCAAAATTAGAAAACCGCGACAGTTATACGTATGTGTTCGATAACGAAATAACCATGAACATTGGCCGGATTATCGGTGGGCTGGTATTTATTGCTATAAACTTTTGGGTTTCACCAATTGGGGCTTTACAGTTTATTTTCATCATACTTGGAGCCATTCAAATAATTTCTTCCATTTTGGTTAAAAAATTAACTGCGGTTAAGGTTAATAAATAATTTTAAGAATAAAAGAATGAGAAAACCAGTATTAATATTTTGTTTGTATCTTATCGCTTCTGCTGTGTCCGGCAATCTTTCTGCTGAAGAATATTACGTTTCTAACAGAGGTAACGACAAAGCAGATGGCACTGCTCCCGAAACCAGTTTTAAATCACTGCAGCAGTTAAATCAACTGAAGTTAAAACCTGGCGACAAGGTGTTCTTAAAAGCCGGAGATACATTTACGGGCTCTTTAAAAATTAATAAATCCGGGAAACCGGGAAACCCCATTGTCATTTCATCATACGGTAAAGGGGAAAAACCAGTAATTAGCGGTGCAGTTGTGATTTCCAATTTTATAAGTGAAGGTGATCATGTATATTCTGCCACTTGTAATAAACCAATAAAGAGCCTGTATAGAAACGATAGTATCATGATATGCGCCCGTTATCCAAATTCAGGGTTCTTATACATGGATGAAACAGGGGGAGAGGATTACCTGGTTGATAATGAACTGGCCTTTGAAAAAGATGAGCTTGCCGGAGCAACGGTCAGGGTACACGTTCACAACTGGTATTATGACCACCGTACGATAACCGGAAACGAAAGCGGCAAGATTTATTTTAACTCTTTAAATTATGAACCCAATCTTTTTAGAGCACCTACCGGTAAAAAGGGATTTGATTATTATTTAGATAATAAAAAAGCTTTTCTTGATACTGCAAACGAATGGTATTATTCACCGGAAGCTAAAAAATTGTACATCTACTCAGACCAACCACTATCAAAGCAGGATGTTATTAAAGGAAGTTATATAAACACTGGCCTTGTGATAGAGAAGGGTGTGTCCCATATTCAAATTAAAAACCTGGGTTTTTATGGACAGGCAAAAACAGGGATACTTGCACTTGGGGATAATAGCAATATTGAAATTGACGACAACTACTTCCAAAATATAAGTGAGGTTGGCGTATACACTGAAAAATCAGGCAGCAATTTTACGATTTCAAACAATTCGTTACATGATATATCAGGAGGTGCCATAAAACTTTATCATATTAATAATTCCCTTATTGAGAACAACCACATTGAAAGGATTGGATTGATTGCAGGTTATGGCAAAGGTGGGTTGGATGACGCAAACGGTATTTGTATCCTGAATTACGAAATCCCTTATTCGGACTCCATGGAGCTTTCGCATCATAACATTGTAAGAAGCAATTACATTGAAAATATAGGATATGACGGAATAAGGTTTGATGGGCACAGTAGTGTTTGTGATTCAAATATTATCAAAAACACGCAACTCACCCTGCATGATGGAGGAGGGATATATTGCAGCGTTCATGCTTTCAAAAACAGCATTAAAAATAATATCATCATTTCCGATAAGGCACTTGATAAACACGTTATAGCTTTAGGGATTTATCTTGATTTTTTGGCCAGGGATATTCTGGTGGAAGGAAATATTATTTGCAATTACAATGGCGGGATTATGTCCAATATGCAAGCGTATGATAATAATATAAGCAACAATCTTATCTATAATTGCCATAAAGCTGGTATTTTAGTTAATTTAATGGACGAACAAACATTAAGGGAAAGCCTGAAGAATAGGTCAATTCCCTTTAAGATAAGAGGGTACAGTAATCCATTCGATACAGTAACCGGGAATACAATAGTAAACATGGAAAACCAGAACTCTTCCCTTACTTTGGCAAACCACAGAGGTACCTACCTTGAAACCGGGCTTATTGATAATAATTTGTATGTTAGCCCTAATGAAAAATTCCATATTCGTATAATTTCAGTTAGCGATAAGCAGAAAAAAGTAGTATGGAATACCCTGGAAGGGTGGCAGGAAGAAACAGGCAAGGACAAAAATTCAACATTTTTTTCACCCAAAGTGAATGAAAAGAAATACCCTATGTCCGATATTTTTATAAATGAAAATGATACAAACCAAACTTTTACGCTTGATCCGAAATATGAATATATTGATTTGGAGGGAACGATTTTAAGTGATGACATCATCCTGGAAGCAAGAAAAGCAAAAGTTGAATTTTATAAATT
>Ga0207419_1000655_pt1 | contig 29719 bp, 22 predicted proteins | sample ElkSloMetagenome_4_FD_184723 | JGI IMG/M metagenome (GOLD analysis project Ga0207419, IMG submission 184723) | Hot spring microbial communities from Elkhorn Slough, Monterey Bay, USA - MD2A (version 2) | ecosystem: Environmental > Aquatic > Marine > Intertidal zone > Estuary: Microbial mat ... | reverse complement strand
TGGAAAACGTTTTATATCCAACAGATGAACTAACAGGTTTAATCGTTGCCTTAGCGCTGGTGAGACCTTCACGGAATCTTAGTAGATTTAAGAGTTAAAACAGTAAAAAAGAAGTGAAATGGATAAACCTTTACTGCCGGGGCAAGTCGCGATGCAATAAAAAACCGTGCTGGCATGATGGGTATTTCACTTGATTATTTCATTACAGAAACAATTTGAGGCATGAAGCAGACAGCAGATATTACCGGTACGGCAGGCAAAGAATAAGTCCCGGCACATCCAGTATTGGCCTGATACCTGCTATACAGATTTAACGGGTATAATTATTTAGTTTCTGCGCGAAAACCCCAATTGCTTTCCCGATTTTCGGGACAGGCTGATATGCTTGATAGAAAAATACTCATTAACATAAGTAAACTTCGTTTTTTCTGACTTCGCAAGCCTCAAACCTGGACTTTTCTCATCAGAAACATGAGTTTTAGCGCAAGCACTATTTAGAATACAGAATTATTGAATAATAAAATCGAAAATGCACGGAGTTTTTTTTACATTTGTGTTCAAAACCCTGAAGATTGGAAATAGTAAAAGGAATTCGTGATTTATTGCATCAGTATAGTTGTGTTACTATACCTGGTTTTGGTTCATTTGTGGTAAGATATAAGCCCGCCCAAATGAACCCGGTGGAAAATGTATTTGAACCACCTGGAAAAGTAGTGGCATTTAATTCAAGTATTAAGGATGATGACAGCCTTTTGGTGAACCATCTGTCTGAAACTTCAGATATGGATACTGAAGAAGTCAGGAAAAAAATGGAAATATATGCCAGCCAGGTAAAAAAACGTCTGGATAATAAAGAAGCTTACGAGTTCAGGGAAATTGGTGTGCTTACCCTCGATGAATCAGGAAATTATCAATTTGAACCGCATGTTTCTGCTAATTTCAATGGTGATGCCTATGGATTGGAGCCCCTCAAGGTAAAGAAGAAATCGCGTGAGAAAAATATTCCAGATATTAAAAAACCACTGGCTCCCAAACCTAATAAAAAAGAACAGAAAAAAGCCACAACAAAAAAGAAGAGAAAATTTGCGCCCGGGGTTTTCGTATTATCATTTTTGGGGGTGGCGGCAATTGCCGCAGCAATGCTGATATTTACAGGTGTTCTGAATGTTCAGGAAATTTCCCGCAACTTATCTTTTCTAAACAAGAAGACAGGTACATCTAAACAAACCAACGATTATATCGCCGATTCCGCCACCTTAAATGATCCTGTAGCCAAATCAATTGATTCACTTACCGATCAGAAAACTGCTTTGTCGCCGCCCCTACAATCTTCTTCTGATAACATTGCCACGCAGAATTCGGAATTTCATATCATTGGTGGCAGCTTTACCAGCAGACAAAATGCGGAAGAATTTATTCAGAAATTTCGTGATGAGGGTTACTCTCCATCAATAATTGAAGGTAAAAATGATTTTTACCGTGTTTCATTGAAATCATTTGCCAATAAAAATGTAGCACTGGAAGAATTGGAGCGTATACGCAGATTGCCCAATAAGGAGAATACCTGGCTGCTGAGAATTTAAATCCTATCAGGGAAATTGCCTGCTCCCATTGGGCTGGTATTCCCAATCAAGGGTTACGGTAACAAATTCTGACTGCTGCATAAGGGTTACATCCCTGACTAAGAACTTAGCAAAATTCCCTTTGTTTGACCTGTAAATATATATCTGTCCCGACTTTAATACTGGTGTTAAGGGACTAAAGATGTTTTCTTCAATTGTTTTATAAGCTTCAAAGAACTCTTCGGCAGTGCCTAAGGAAGGGAAAGAAGTTACAAGTGCAAATGCTTCCTTATTATCAAGATTACTGCTAAACCGACCCCCTGAAACCTCGTTAACGTTAAATTCCTCTACCAAGAACAGATCTGCAACAGTCTCAGCAGATGCATCTGTTTTGGCAGCATCCTCAAAAGAAAAAGCTTCAACTACAAATTGGCTACCTATTTGTTTAAGTTCACTTGAAAGGGTAACGGTGCCCGAAGTTTCGGGAGCTTCTTCTTTATCCTTGCAAGAGGTAACAGCAATAGCTGCAAAAAAGCCCAATAAAATAAATGTTCTATTCATATGTAAATCAGTTTTAATGAAACCTGCATCTCTAAGTAAACGCAAACTTATGGGCAGATGGTATGTTTGTTTTTAAAAGGCTGCCATTAATAAGTCAATATCCTTTGTTGGAATATTGAAATGTTCGCCCATAAACCGGTTGGTAAGCAATCCGTTAAATACATATACCCCATGCCTTACCCCAATATCGCGTTTTAGCTTTTTATGTATGCCGCCGGCATTTGCTACTTCTATTAACAAAGGTAAAAGTACATTGCTTAATGCAATAGAGGCAGTACGGGCTACTCTAGAGGGGAAATTTACTACACTGTAATGAATTACTCCGTGTTTTGTAAATACCGCATTCTGTAAGGTACGGCATTCCGATGTTTCCACACATCCACCCTGATCAATGCTTATATCAATGATAACAGAGCCTTTTTTCATTTTCTTCACCTGCTCTTCAGTAACATAAAAACGAGGTCCACCCTCCTCAATATCAATGGCACCGATAACCACATCGGCAGATTTAAGCGATTTGCTCAGTACTTTGGGATGAAAAACAGAAGTGTGAAGGGGATGCCCAATGGCATTTTGTATCTGGTTTAACCGGTTTACTGAATTATCAAAAATTTTAACTGATGCGCCCAGGCCCAAGGCAGCTCGTACTGCATATTCTGCCGCTGTGCCTGCGCCTATAATTACAATTTCTGTAGGTGTTATCCCCGTAATACCGCCAAGCATCACGCCCTTACCTCCCTGAGCATTGCTTAACAACTCGCCGGCAATTAAAACTGAAGTGGTGCCGGCAATGCTGCTCATACTGCGCACTACCGGATGATGATGATGTTCGTCGCGGATATTTTCAAATGCAATGGCTGTCATGCGCAACTGCATAAGTTTTCGGATATATTCCTCTGTCTGGCTAGTTAAATGCAAGGAAGAAATAACCGTTTGCTTTCCTTTTACCAGTTTTAATTCTTCCATGGTAAGCGGTGCGACCTTTAAGATAATGTCAGTCTGAAAAACTTGTCCTCTGTTTTCTTCAATAAACCCTCCACGCTCACTGTAATCTGTATTGGAATAGTTGGCACCCTCTCCGGCTTTGGATTCAATTATTATATCGTGTCCATTATTTACAAGTATCTCAACAGCTTCTGGCGTAAGCGCTACCCTTTTTTCTATAGAACTTTTCTCCCTGGGAATGCCTATGGTAAGTTTTTTTTGTTTTTTCCCTACCTCCAACATTTCTTCCTGTGGTGAAAAAATAACATTGCCGTATGAAAAATTAATGGATTGAGACTTTTCGCCGGTCATTTTTTAAAACTTATTGTTTAGCTCAAAAGGTTAAAAATAATACAAATTACGATCATTTTCAAACAAAATGTAAAGTGGTTCAGGCAATGGTCTTAGGCTTTTCTATAATAATCCGGCGTTCCTGTTCTGTTAAAACTTTAATATAAATGTTTAAAACTTCATCAGGCAATATTTCCAGGGCCTTTTCAGGCCATTCAATGAGGCACAAATCATCGCTGTAAAAATACTCCTCGTATCCCATATCGTATACTTCTGAGATATTATTAATCCGATAAAAATCAAAATGAAATATCAATTTATCATCCGGCAGTGCATATTCATTTACCAGCGCAAATGTGGGACTGCTTACCTCTGAAACTGAACCAAGAGCCTGCACAATTGATTTGATAAAGGTGGTCTTACCAGCCCCCATGGAACCATAAAACGCTGTAATTCTGCAGGATTCAATCAGGGGTTTGATCTGCTCTGCGATATAACGGAGGTCCTTTGGGGTTTTGGCTGTAAATTCCATGTAGAAAGAACTTTTTATCCCCTTGGTTCAAGCACTACTAAAGGTATTAACATCTCCTCCAGTGATATACCACCATGTTGAAAAGTATGCCGGTAATAATTAGAATAATAATTATAATTATTCGGATACACAAAAAAGTCATATTCAGTAGCAAAAATATAGGTGGAGGTTACATTTGAGCTGGGCAAATGGGCCTCTTCCGGCTTTCGGATGTCATACACGTGTTTTGGGTTATAATTCAGGTTTTTGCCTAGCTTATAACGCAGGTTGGTTGATGTTTTCCGGTCGCCGATAACTTTTACCGGATTATTTACATTTACAGTGCCATGGTCGGTTGTAATCACCACTTTTAAATTGCGTGTTGACAATTCCTTGATCAGTTCAAGCAGGTGAGAATGGTTAAACCATGAACGGGTAATGCTTCGGTAGGCAGATTCATCGCTGGCAAGTTCCCTTATCATTTCCATATCTGTGCGGGCATGCGACAGCATATCAACAAAATTGTAAACCAATACTGAAAGATCGTAATTCATTAAATCCTGTACATTCTCACTGACCTTTTTGCCCGATTTTACATTGGTTACCTTATGATAGAATGTTTTGTACTTTTTGCCTAACCTTGATATCTGATGATTGAGTAATTCTTCTTCGTACAGATTTTTCATCTCCTCGTCTTCATCAGATACCCACAAATCAGGGAAAAGTTTCTCTATTTCAAGAGGCATAAGCCCGGCAAAGAATGCATTGCGGGCATATTGTGTGGCTGTGGGTAATATAGAGCAGGTAAACTCCTCACGGATAGGAACAAGATATTCACTGATAAAGGGTTGAAGGGTTTTCCACTGATCGAACCGTAGATTATCGATAAGAATGACTATAACTTTTTCCCCTGCATCCACTAGAGGAAATACTTTTTTCCGTAAAATATTAGGAGAAAGAAGAGGACCATCATCCTGGTTTTTAAACCAGTTTAAATAATTTGATTTTATGTATTTACCAAAGTCCCTGTTGGCATCGGCTTTTTGCATTTGCAAAACCTCTCCCATGCCTGAATCGCCGGAACGCTCAAGTTCGAGCTCCCAATATACCAGCTGCTTGTATACTTCTTGCCAATCCTTATAATCACGTGCACCGTTTATTTTCAAGCCAAGTTCAGAAAAAGCAGTCTGGTAAGCTGAAGTTGTGGTCTGATTTACGAGCCTTTTGGTATCAATATTTTTCTTTATCGTGAGCAGAATTTGCTTGGGATTTACAGGTTTAATGAGGTAATCAGCTATTTTTGACCCAATGGCCTGATCCATAATGTCTTCCTCTTCACTTTTGGTAATCATTACCACAGGCAAGGAAGGCTTCATTGTTTTAATCTCTGAGAGGGTTTCAAGACCGCTTTTTCCGGGCATGTTTTCATCAAGGAATATCAGGTCAAGATTATTTTCAGCCACCATGGCAATGGCATCGGCGCCATTATTAGCAGATATTACATGGTATCCCTTTCCCTTTAAAAACATGATATGTGCTTTCAGTAAATCTATTTCATCATCAACCCAAAGAATGGTAACATTTTTTTCAGCTTCCATATAGTGTTTATATTTATGTTGTATAAAGGAAAAAACAGTTTAAAGTGGTAATAGACAAAGGTACAGCTTTATCTCTGTATTCAATAATATGCATGGTAATAACAGAGAAGAATTACCAGTTGTTTAGCCTATGAAGAGGAAGGCAAAGTAGGATTCCGGGCTTTTCTAATGTCGTCGGATTTTTATTACACTACCTGGAATTTGTGGTATACTTAGTATCTGCCCGAAAACTCCAATTTATTTCCCGATTTTCGGGACAGGCTGTTATGATTGTCAGAAAAATACTCATTTACATTAATCCAAGGCGTTTTTTCTGACTTTGCAAGCCTCGAACCTGGACTTTTCTCATCAGACATATGAGTTTTTCGCAAGCACAACTTACTATCCACTGGTTTTTTCTTGCATGGGTTATTTGTATAACCTGTTAAAGTGCAGCATATACTTTTGTGCATTTTTATCTTCTATAAGTGTCCGTAGATTTTCAGGGGAGATAACGAAGAAAAGAACATCATCCGTTTTGATATCTTTTACCACAGCAGCATTTGTTGAGGCAATGGCAAGGTAGTCCATGGCGGTAGCCGCATCAGCGAACTGCTTTACCAAAATTATCTGGTGGGTGCCATTTAAAATCTCACTGTTCACATTCAGTCCGGCATCGGGATAATTATCCAGGTTAAGGTTAATAAGGTTAAAAATGGCTTGATTTTCATCGCCTTCCTTGCTGTTTATTACCATGCCAAAGAAGTGGGGACCCTCAATGTCTGCATTATATATCTCACGGGCTTCAATGGAATCAACGGCAGCCTTTAAATCAGGATTAAAATTTTCAAGGTTTGCCATAATTTCCTTAGCACGCGTTGCTTCTTCTGTTCCCGGAAATTTTGTAACCACTGTATCGAGCCTGCTTCTATATGCCATGGGGCCGCCTGTTTTTCCTTCTAACATGGCCTCAAGCAAATAAAATTTTGGCGCAAGTTCATTTTCAGGAAAACTTGCCATGGCATACTGAATGCTTTGCGATGCATCGGCAAAACGCTCTTCAGAGAATTGGGCATAGGTTTGCTGGTAAAGGTTCTCCAGCTTGTTGTGTTCATCTTCAATTTCTTTCAGGTACTCAGGGTTTTTTAGTAATTGGGCATGCAAACTTTCAGGATATTCGTTAATTATCCTTTGTTTATAAATATCTGCTTTGGAAACATTTCTTTCATCATTATAATAACTGTAGAGTTGATAGAGAGAGAGCAAAACAAAATCACCCCCATCGTATCGGCTTATTAGCCTGTTAAAAGTTTCCACAGCCATTTGTTTCTCTTGCAGTTCGTTTAGATAAACCAAGGCAGCGTTAAACAAACCCTCTTTTAATCTTGCATCTGAAGCCTGCATCATACTGTCGTTCACAGGGATATTTTGTAGATAAAACTCCCTGCTCTTGTTGCTGAGTGCCTTCTTCTGTACCTGGGCTGTGTCAGTACTTCCTTCAGAGCCTTCTGCCATCTGTTGTTCAAAGCTTACTACCTTTTTGCTGCTCCGGCGCCAGTTATCCTCTAGTTTTCGATTGCCCCATTTACGTTGAAATTCAGTTTCCCCAAACCCCTTGGCAGAGATGTTGTAGAAATACCAGGCGCCACCTCCACCTGCTCCTCCCTGGTTCATTTGTGAAGCACTTTGGTTGTAAGTACCAAACTGCTGGTTGAGCATTGCTTCCCGCTCTAGTCGTTGTTGTTCAGCTTCCGCAGCTACTACCTGTTCAATTATATTATCTATTATTACAAACACCTCTTTTTCTGGCAATTGCGCTAAAAGTTGAAGACTGTCTTCAAGGCTGGCCATATTCAGGTTGAGTACAAGGGTGGTAAGATTTTCTGCCTTGCTGGAAATATCCTCATATCCGGGATAATCGTCGTCTAAAAATACAATGGCACTATCATAATAAGCCTGTGCCTCCTCATAAGCAGGCTGCTCATAATAAATATCGGCTATAGATAGAAATGAAATTGCCTTTTGCCTGTTGTTCTGCGTGCTGTTTTGAGCAGAAAGTGAATAATATTCTATGGCTTGTTGAATATTGCCCTGCCGCTGCTCTATGTTACCAAGGGCATAGTATATCTGATCCTGGTAATCTTTATTTTTCTCATCTTTAAGCATCTTAAACAGATCATCCTTAATTTGCCCGGCATTCTTCCTGTCGCTGTTAAAAGCTGCAGCCCTGTTTATCTGAGCATTAAAATTCATTTCATAGGGAGGATTCATTTTAATCACACTTGTGTATGCGTCTGAAGCTTTGGAAAGCTGATCGGTCAATTCATACAGTTGCCCCAGGATAAATGTGTATCTGATTTTATGTTCCTTCTTACGCACATATTCAAGTGCCTCCTCCAGTTCAGCAGCCGCATTTGTGAAATTTTTCCTGTGTATATAGTAATCAGCAAGCGTGGTATGCAATTCTTCCTGATATTCATCAGGAAAAGCCATATCTGTTTTTAATTGTTGCAAAACACCCTCAGCGGCATCGAGATTTTCAGTTTGCACGTGCGCACGGGCAAGCCATATGCGCGCCTCATAAACAATTGGCTCTTCCGGATATTCCTTTATGATATAGCGGAATGCTTCTTTCGCCTTGTCAAAATCATGCGTGAGAAAATGGGATTTTGCAATAAGCAAGTAACTGTCATCAACCCATTTATTATATTCATTCTTGTCATAAAATTCCTGCTCATCGTCACTTAATTCTTCTTCTTTAATTTCAGGCTTTGCGGTAATAGAGTGAAGGGTTATAATTTTTGATGCTTTTTCCTGTGTTCTGCTCATTTGGGGCTTAATACCACCGGCAGAATTTTCATCCCCAAAAGGAAATACCGGTAGTAAACGTGTAAAATCTTCATCAAAATCGTTTTCAAGCCGGTCAACCCCTTCTTTGTAACTTTCGCTGGCATTAAAGTATATGTTATACCGTGAAGTGGTATTATGATAGGTACGGGTGATGGAAGTGTTCTTTTCAGTAGTACATCCGGCCCCTATTAAGACTATCAGAAATATATGGGAGAGAATTTTTCTGTACACGTGCAAAATTATTTTTATTCTGGTATTATCAATAACTGATTTAAGCCATTCATATTTTGTAATTCAGCGAAAAAATAAATACAAAAATGCAAAAACTAATTGAATACAAGGTAAATTTTTTGCTATTGCTGATTTGCCTGCTGCTGATCTATTGGTATGAACTGTGAAAGAAGATGTATCATATCGTCATAATCTGCGGCTTGCATAAAGTTATTCCTTAGTTCAGAAGCTCCGGCAAAAGAATTTAGATAAACTTTAGCAAACCGTTTCAATATCATTGGATTACGTTTTCTCTGCCATAAATTCTTAAACAAATGAACATGCTTTATCAGCAGTTTCACTTTTTCTTCAGGAGATTTTTCTTCCTGATGCATATTAAAAAACCACGGATTTGAAAAAATGCCCCGGCCTATCATCAAACCATCAACGCCGGAAAATTGCGCCAGTTCGAATCCCTGTGCTGCAGAAAAGACATCTCCGTTACCTAAAATTTTAATATCAGGAGCAATTGTGTTCCGGAGTTCAACAGCTTTTTTAATCTCATCCCACGATGCTTTTCCATCACTCATTTGCCGCTGGTAGCGTCCATGCAGGGTAATGGCTGCCGGAGAAAACAGCAGCAATTGTGTAATCCAGCGCTCCGTTTCATGTTTCAAAAAGCCGGTGCGGGTTTTTACGCTTACCGGCAATGGTGAAGCATCTTTGGCAGCTGCAATAATTTCTCCTGCCCTTACCGGATCGTTGATCAGTGCAGAACAGGCATTGTTTTTAACGATTTTTTTTACGGGGCATCCCATATTAATGTCAATGCCATCAAATTGGTAATGCTGATGTATATATTGAATAGCCTGGAAGTAATTTTCGGGCTCTGAACCCCATATCTGAGCAATTAATTTAACCCTGTTTTTATGTATTAATGCCTGTTCACTTTCTTGAACAATAAGGCGTTGTGCCACAGCATTACGCCCCCTTTTGTCCATAAGCCCATCGACAGAAGTAAATTCTGTAAACAAAAGCTTAAATTCCGGCAGGCTTGAAGATGAAAGTACAATTTCGCGAAAAACTGTATCCGTAACATCCTCCATAGGCGCCAGCGCAAAAACAGGGTGGGGCAGATTATTCCAAAAAGTCACGAAATATCACTATTATATTTAAAATTGAACAATAAAACTATCACAGACCCTGGAAGGTTAAAAGCCCGGCGCCAAAAACACCGGCACTATCTCCCAGCACAGGCTTTAAAAATTCCGTTTGAAGTTGGTTATTAAAAACATGGCTGAGGGCATGCTGCTTCCCAAACGTATAAAGCGCATCAATATTACCCACTCCACCTCCAATAATAACAGCATCAGGGTCCATGATATTCAGTGGAACAGCAATTGCCTTACCGAAAAACCGGCATAACCTGTCTATGGTTTCCTGTGCTGCCGGGTCTGTGTCTTTTAAAGCCTCATTGGCAATTTTTTTTAATGGAAGATTTTTACCGGAAATGGAGGCATAATATTTTTCCAGCGCTGGGCCTGAGATTATGGTTTCCACACAGCCTGTCTTGCCACAATAGCATTTTCCACCTGACTCATCAAGAAAATTATGTCCCCACTCTCCTGCTATTCCGTGCAAGCCAGCCAGGGCATTTCCCCACACCACAATTCCACCGCCCACCCCTGTTCCCAGAATAATTCCAAAAACTGTTTTGTCAGTCACCTTTGCATGTTTCCCTGCACCCAAAACTGTTTCTGCCAGGGCAAAACAATTGGCATCATTGGCTGTAATAAAAGGTATTCCTGTATGCGATGTTAAGTCACCCACCAGATCCTCACCATTCAGTACCGTGGTATTGCTGTTTTTTATGCTTTTTGAAGTAAGATCATATGTTCCGGGGGTACCTATCCCGATTTGAACGGGGTTTTGCCCTGTTTTACTTACAAGCAATCCAATCATTTTTTGTATCTGATGAAGGATATGATGATACCCCTTTTGACGTTCTGTGGGAATGCGTTCGCGTACCAGTACTTTTAACTCCGGGGAAGTACTGAATACCACACCTTCTATTTTGGTACCGCCCAGGTCAATACCCCAATGCCATTGCTGCTGCATATGTTAATTATAACTTAAATTTTTCTTCTGTTACCAACAAAAATGGGTAAAAGTTGTTTAATACGGAGAATAATAAATAAACTTACAATACTTTGGAAACTTTCTACATATTATTTGTTTCCTAAGTTTTTTTATGTTTTCTTTGCACCATGAATGAAGAATTACAAAACATACTCGAAAAGGTAAGTCACCTATACCTAAAATACGGCATCAAAAGTGTTACCATGGATGATGTGGCGAGGGAACTGGGTATATCCAAAAAAACCCTCTATAAACATGTGAAAGATAAAACAGACCTGGTAACCCTTGTGGTAGAATATAATACGCACAATAATTTATGCAGGATGGACTACATCTTTGATGATTCCCGTAATGCCATTGAAGAGCTGATAGAGGTGAACAGAGGAATAAAGACAATGCTTAAAGACCACAGTCCAACAATAGAATACGACATGAAAAAATATTATCCTGATTTATTTCATGAATACCGCGGCAGCGTGCAGCAACATATGTATGAATCAATAGTCAAAAATATTAAAAAAGGAAAAAAAGAGGGGTTTTTCCGGGAAGAGATGGATGAAGAGGTTATTGCCAAGCTACATGTATCCCGCATTATGGGCATGCATGAAAACCCATTATTTACGGTTAATGAATTTACTTCAGCACATGTTTTTAACGAGATATTCATTTACCATATCCGGGGAATAGCAAATGATAAAGGGCTAAGGTTTCTTGAACAGAACATCGATAAATTATAGCAAACAATTAAAATATAATACTCATGAGCAGAATTTTGATTTTGATGATTTTTACATTTTTTCTTTCGGAACTGCACACACGCGCTCAGAAAGATACAGCAACCTTGATGCGTTTCTCCCTTGAAGAGGCTAAAGATTATGCGCTTGCCCATAATCAAAACATTAAAAATGCACAATTAGATATAAAAATTGCAGATGCCCAGGTGTGGGAAACAACATCTATTGGATTGCCACAGGTAAATGCGAGTGTTGGATATAACAATAACCTCATCCTGAGTACCCAGCTAATTCCTGCTGAATTTTTTGGGGGTGAACCTGGCACATTTCAGGAAATACAATTTGGAACACAGCATAACGCAACAGCAACCCTCAGCGCTACACAATTAATATTTAACGGATCCTATTTTGTAGGACTGCAAACTTCACGTATTTTTAAAGACCTATCAAAACACAGCCTTGAAAAAACGGAAATTGAAGTTTTGGCAACGGTAATGCAGACTTATTATACAGTTTTATTAGCAAAATCAAACAAAGCCATTCTGGATTCTAATCTAGTGAACCTTAATCAGACATTATACGAAACGGAACAACTGCTGACACAGGGATTTGTGGAAGAAACCGACGTTGATCAGCTGCAAATCGCCGTAAATACACTTGAAAATTCTATGGGTGTATTTGAGCGCCAGGTGAGCACAAGTGAAAGATTATTGAAATACCAAATGGGCCTTGATCTTGACCAGCCCATAAAGCTAACTGATGAACTCAATGCAATACTTACAGGAATAAACCTTGAAGCGCTGTCAAACCAGGAGCTTCAGCTACAAAAACACATCGATTATATTCTGCTGGACACCCAGGAAAAGCTACAGCAGATGAACTTAAAAAATGAAAAAGTATCCTACCTTCCAACGCTAAATGCAAGCTATACTTACCAGGAAATGGCACAAAGAAATGAATTTAACTTTTTTGATTTTAATGAGGAATGGTTCCCTGCAGAGATCTTAGGTTTCACACTCAACGTGCCAATTTTTAGTAGTGGACAGCGCAATGCCAGAGTAAATCAGGCAAAGCTGGAACTTAAAAAAGCACAAAACGATCTGGAGCTAGGTGCTACAGGATTAAAGCTTGCGGCACAGCAGGCACGAGATGAATACATCACTGCTTTGAATAAATATTATACCCAAAAGAAAAGTATTGATCTGGCAGAAAAAATACTTAATAAAACCTCTGTAAAATACAGGGAAGGAATGGTATCCAGCCTTGAGTTAACGCAGGCCAATGAGCAGTATTTGGAATCAGAATCAAACCTTACCTCGGCCATTTTCGAGCTCTTAAATGCCAAAATAGAGCTAGATAAAGCCTATAGTCAATTGCAAACAAATTAAACTCCTTTATACCATGAAAAGAATTTTCTTAATCTTTTTTGCAGGTTTCCTTATAACATCCTGCAACAACGAACCGGCAACCGATGAAATATTATCAGAAATAGACGATAAGCGGCAATCTATTAAAGAACTCGAAAGTGAAATTACAGCACTACAGGAAAAAGTCAATACCGATTCCCTCAATGCTTATGCCGATACCTACCAGGTGCCGGTAGAAGTGAAAGAAATTATGCCAGAAGCCTTCGATCACTTTATAGAAGTAAATGGCACTGTGAGTGCTATTGAAGAAGCCTACATCAGCCCTGAAACCAATGGCCAGATTAAAGCCATATATGTTGATGAAGGAGACCGTGTGTACCAGGGGCAATTGCTTGCCCAACTAAACACCAGTGTGATTGATAATAACATTATAGAAGCTGAAACATCACTCGAGTTGGCCGAAAAGGTATACCTGAAACAAAAAGAGTTGTGGGATCAGCAAATTGGCTCCGAGATACAGTTTCTTGAAGCCAAAAACAGGTATGAAGCGGCTAAAGCACGCCTTAGCACCCTGAATGCACAACTTAATATGGCCAACATCAGGGCCCCGTTTGCAGGTATTGTAGACGACATAATGCTGAAAGAAGGTGAACTTGCATCGCCTGGTATGCAACTTATACAACTGGTGAATTTAAAACAACTGAAGGTCCTGGCCGATATATCGGAACGGTACCTCAACAGCATAGAAAAAGGAGACAAAGTAACCCTGCAGTTTCCCGCTTTTCCGGAAATAGAAAAAGAGGTTACCATCAAAAGGGTGGGCCAGGTGATTAACCCTCAGAGCCGTACATTTGAAATAGAGATGCATGTACCCAATAATGATGAAAATCTAAAACCAAACATTATCAGCACGGTTCTCATCAATGACTTTTCCAGTGATTCTGCACTTGTAGTTCCTTCTATAATCATTAAAGAAGATAATAAAGGCAGCTATTTATACAAGGCTGTAGCAGGTCCTGAAGGAAACTTCAGGTCATTAAAAACTTACGTAACGCCACAAATGTACTACCAGGAAGAGGCCATGATAAAAAAAGGAATTTCTGCCGGTGACAGGGTAGTAACAACCGGCTATACATTGATTTCAGATGGTGTGGGATTAGATATACAATAAAACAGAAAAAGCAGAATAATGGCAGACACAAATAATACTAAAAAGAAAGACTGGCGGGAGTTTAATCTAACCACGCTTTCGCTAAAAAACAGGAACACTGTTTTCCTGCTTACCTTTGTTATAATTTTGTTTGGAATTATCTCATACAAAAGCCTTCCAAAGGAATTGTTTCCGGAAGTGGTAATACCTACAATATTGGTGCAAACCACCTACCCCGGAAATTCACCCATCGACATTGAAAACCTTGTTACCCGACCGCTGGAAAAAGAAATCGAAGGTATTGCCGGAATAAAGGAATTAAGCTCTACCTCTGCACAGGATGCCTCCATGATTTTTGTGGAGTTTACCACTGATGTGGAAATAGAAAACGCCCTTCAGGATGTGAAAGATGCCGTTGATAAGGCCAAAAGTGAGTTACCGGACGATCTTCCCTTTGATCCCCTGGTAATGGATATTGACCTTTCAGAATTTCCTATTCTGAATATAAACCTGAGTGGCGATTACAGCATTGAAGAGCTCAATGATTATGCTGAATATCTGGAAGAGGAGATAGAATCAGTATATGAAATTTCAAAGGTGGAGATAAAAGGGATCAATGACAGGGAAATCAAAATCAATGTTGACCTGCCCAAGCTTGAAGCTTACGAACTGACATTTGATGATATTGAATTTGCTATTTCATCTGAAAATGTATCCATGTCTGGCGGCGAAATTAAGCTTGGAGGTACGCGCAGATCAATACGTATCGTCGGCGAGTTTGAAAATACGCGCGAAATTGAAAACATTATAGTGAAAAACGACGATGATCATATCGTCTATCTGCGGGATGTGGCTGATGTGATTAACGGCTATGCCGACCCTACCAGTTTTGCCCGGCTCGACCGCGAACCAGTGGTTTCGGTGCAGGTAATTAAAAAGAGCGGTGAAAATCTGCTGGCCGCTACTGACCAGATATTTTCAATCCTTGATGAAGCGATAGAAACACATCAGTTACCTGAAAGCCTTACCGTAACGCTTACCAACGACCAAAGCGACATGATTCGCAAGCAGTTGAGTAACCTCGAAAATTCGATGATTATGGGTGTAATTTTCGTGGTACTGGTATTATTTTACTTCCTTGGAACCCGTAATGCCTTGTTTGTGGGTATTGCCATACCACTGTCCATGTTTCTTTCCTTTTTAATCTTCAGCCTTATAGGTTACAAAATTAACATGATAGTGCTTTTTTCTCTTATTCTTGCACTGGGAATGCTGGTGGATAATGCCATTGTAGTGGTGGAAAATATTTACCGGTTTGTGGATCAGGGGTATAAACCCTTAACCGCAGCACGATATGCGGTTGGAGAAATTGCAATGCCCATTATCTCGTCAACGGCTACAACCCTGGCAGCGTTCCTGCCCCTGGCATTCTGGGAAGGTATTACAGGAGAATTCATGAAAAACCTGCCCATCACCCTGATTATCGTACTTTCCTCATCACTTTTTGTGGCTCTGGTAATTATTCCGGTAATATCAGCTACATTTATACGCTCCAGTAAGGAAAACAATAGCCGTAAGCCAAATAAACCCCGTGGCTATAAAATAGCAGCAGTTTTATTATTGCTTTCTGTACCCTTCTATATTTTTGGTGTGTTTACCCTTGCTAACCTGCTGGTACTTTTTGCCCTTATCGGGATATTTAACCTTGCCTTTTTTCACAAAGCTCAGGGCTGGTTTCAGGATGTATTCCTGGTGAAGCTTGAATACTGGTATTTAAAGATCATTACCTTTTCCCTGAGGGGAAAAAACCCGCTTTATTTTTTCCTTGGCACAGGCCTGCTTCTGATTCTTACCATTGGCTTCTTCTTTGGAACAAATCCTAAAATCAACTTCTTCCCGGTAAACAACCCAAGCTACATAAACGTGGTCACTGAACTACCTATTGGCACTGACATTGAAGCTACTGATGAGTTTTTAGTGAAGCTGGAAGATGATATATTTGTGATGCTTGAGCCTTATCAGGATATTGTTAAATCTGTACTTACCACCGTAGGTACGGGCAGCTCTGATGAAATGGTGTCACAAGGCGGCTCACCGAATAAAGCCCTTACCACTATCTCATTTGTAGATTATGAATTCCGGAAGAATTTTAATACCGCTGAAATTATGCGGGAAATTTCAGAAAAACTGATCGGCAGGTACCCGGGTGTTACCTTTGAAATTGAGAAAGACGACATGGGACCACCTGCAGGTAAAGCCATAAGTCTGGAGGTAAGCGGTCCTGAATTTGAATCACTGATTGGTCTTGCAGATTCAATTGCAAAAGCAGTAGAAAATACGGGCATTGAAGGGATTGAAGGCCTGCAAATGGATCTGGATGTGGGTAAACCAGAACTTATAGTAAACATTGACAGGGATAAGGCACGCCGGTTTGGCCTGTCGACCATGCAGATTGCCGGTGCAATCCGAACTTCATTGTTTGGAAAAGACATTTCAGATTTTAAAGAAGAGGAGGACGAATACCCTATTCAATTAAGACTGAAAGATCAGTACCGATACAATATTGCCTCACTGGTAAATCAGAAAGTATCGTTCCGGGAAGATGGAAGGTTAATCCAAATTCCAATATCGGCAGTGGCTGAACTTAAATATGGTACTACTTATGGTTCTGTCAGACGCAAAGATATGGACCGGGTAATTACCCTTTCCAGTAATGTAGTGGAAGGCTATAATGCCACAGAAATAAATAACGAGATACGCGAGGTAATACGTGATTTTGAAATGCCACCAGCATATAATTATCAGTTTACCGGTGAACAACAGGAACAACAGGAATCAATGGCCTTTCTGGAAAGAGCCATGCTCATAGCACTGTCACTTATTCTGCTTATCCTGGTTTCACAGTTCAACTCGCTTGTACGGCCACTGATTATTATTACCAGTGTGTTATTCAGTACCATTGGAGTTTTTGGCGGACTGGCCACTTTCCAGATGGATTTTATTGTAGTGATGACAGGTATCGGAATAATTTCACTGGCGGGTATTGTAGTAAACAACGCCATAGTGCTTATTGATTATACAGAACTACTGAAAAAAGACCGCCGTAAAGAACTGGGCCTTGAGGAAGATGCCTACCTCCCTGCCGGGGATGCAACTGAATGCATCATCAAGGCAGGACAGACAAGATTGCGCCCTGTATTGCTTACAGCCATAACCACTGTGCTGGGACTTATTCCGCTTGCAATAGGATTAAATATCGATTTTGAAGGAATGCTGAGTTCTTTTAATCCCAACATTTATTTTGGAGGCGATCAAACGCTGTTTTGGGGTCCGATTTCATGGACAGTAATCTTTGGACTTTCTTTTTCAACTTTTCTTACCCTTATTATTGTACCTGTAATGTACCGGTTAACTGTAGTAATACAAAAGAAAACCACACGCTGGTTCGGAGACAAGAACAGACTTAGGGCTGCCAATGGCAAAGCCTGAAAATAACCCGCTAAAAAAAGCTCTCATCTTTCCGGTGAGAGCTTTTTTTTCGGTTTCAATTGGTTATAATTTGAAACCGGCTTTCACTTTATCTACATAATCAAGCTTTTCCCACGCAAAAAACTCCACTTCTTTTTCGGAGGTGCTGCCATTTTGCTTAATGGTAACTTTGCCGGTGTATGGCGTGCGGCCCATATGGCCATAAGCTGCGGTAGGGCCAAAAACAGGATTTTTAAGGCCAAACCTGCGAACAATAGCCGCCGGCCTCATATCAAAAATAGTATTTACTTTTTCAGCAATTTCAGCATCGCTCAAACCTACATTTCCGGTACCAAAAGTATTGATAAACAAACCTACGGGTTTTGCCACTCCGATAGCATAGGCCACCTGTACCAGTATTTCATCAGAAACACCTGCAGCAACAAGATTTTTGGCAATATGCCTGCTTGCATAAGCTGCTGAACGGTCAACTTTTGATGCATCTTTACCTGAAAAAGCCCCGCCACCGTGGGCCCCTTTTCCACCATAGGTGTCCACAATAATTTTTCTTCCGGTAAGCCCCGTATCCCCGTGCGGACCGCCAATAACAAATTTACCTGTTGGATTTACATGGTAAATAATATCGTCTCCAAATAATTTTTGCACCCTTTGAGGTAATTTGGCTTTGGCACGTGGAATAAGGATATCCAGCACATCTTTTCGGATTTTATCCTGCATGGCTTTCTCTGAATCAAAATCATCGTGCTGTGTAGAAACCACAATAGTATGAATTTTTAAGGGCTGATTGTCGTCGTCATATTCAATGGTAACCTGCGATTTAGAATCCGGACGAACATAGGTCATTTCTGTGCCTTCGCGCCGAATGGCTGCCAGCTCCTGCAGCAATATGTGCGATAAACTTAAGGCCAAAGGCATATAGTCATCGGTTTCTTTACAAGCATACCCAAACATCATGCCCTGGTCTCCGGCGCCCTGCTCCTCTTCTGAAGATCGCACCACTCCCTGGTTAATATCCGGCGATTGTTCATGTATGGCGGAGATAACTCCGCAGGAATTACCATCAAACATATAATCGGCACGGGTATATCCAATACGGTTGATTACCTCACGGGCAACCTGCTGTACATCCACATAGGCATTGGTACGTACCTCGCCACTTAAAACGGTCAATCCTGTGGTCACAAGTGTTTCGCAGGCAACTTTTGATTCTGGATCCTGCTTTAAAAATTCGTCAAGAAGTGCATCTGAAATCTGGTCGGCTACTTTATCAGGATGCCCCTCGGAAACCGACTCTGAAGTGAATAAATATCCCATTACATTTTATATTTAAAAATGAATACTCGATTATAATGGGAAAGCTTAATGATTGCAAGAGAAGATACTGCTTTAGCATTTTTTTTTCGTGGTTGCAATCAGACAAATCTTTCCACATATAATTTTTAACGGAGCAAATGTAAAGGAATATTTTGATTAAACACCAAAATGTCTTTATTTTTTTACGGGAATACCTTTTAAATAAAACTGAAACTGCACATTATTATGGGTGCATCCGGTTAATTATGTTGTAGAAGTATTCTTTTTCCAAATGTGTAGGTGTATATGCTCTGCCCCGGTTACTCAATTGATTTGTGAAAACACGTAAATGGTTTTCAGAAACTCTTCTCAAATTTGAAAAAGCAACGTATATATCCTGGTTATTAACAACACCCTCCAGGTATGTTTTTATTTCCTTTATATCGGCCTCTTCTCTCTGTGCGCCCATGGAAAGGGCATCTTCATAACTCCGGGATCCTTCCTTTTTAAGCTTGTCATATCTGGCCTGCAACGATTTATTTGTATATTGGCCGGCAGGGTTTTTGGCAGCCGGGTCGGGAATATTATATTTATCAAGCAGGGTTTTTATAGCGGAATTTTGCCTGCTTTCATTGTCTGCAATATTACTGAAAACACGAATTTTCCATGAGTCATAAAGCGCATGATACAAATCATGGGTTAGCACTTCTTCCTCACGCATTTGCACCAGCGATTGTTTTTCTTCTTCACTAAGCGCTTCTTTGGGCAGCGATTTTAAGTATGAAAAATTATCGTTGGCCTCAGTATTTGATTTTGAAGCATGTGGGTGATGAGGCACATGGGTGAGGTGGTCTTTGCAACACTGTATCTGGGCTGAGCTAACCTGCCACGCGATTAATAAAAGTGCAATAATTGAGGTCGTTTTCATAATATTTCAGATATGTGAATGTATGTTAAAGACATCAGAAAGAAAAAAAAGTTTAATGCCCTTTCTTAAAACCGATAATGTGCATACAAATATCTTTCACTGTGATCCCATTGGCGTAAGCGATCTCAATTAATGTTTGATCACGTTCTGCCTCAATACCTTTATTCCGGAGATGGGTCTCTAAAATATCCAGGCTTAGTTCTGCTTGAGCAGCAAATGCCTCAAGGCTTTTCATTGCCATAGCTGAGCAGGAAGCCGGAGCAGAGCTATTCACAATTATATTGTATATCTCCACGGGTGCCATATCATTAATTTCACCAAGTTGCTGCAGGGTTTGTGTGAGGGTATCAAATCGTATATTTTTATCGTGTAAACGATTAATTATTGTGTTCACGTCATAGTTATCAAGCTGATAGGCCAGCTCAGCCAGCGAGAGTTTTTCTGCATGTGGCACGGGTGGACGGTCAATATTTTCCTCCCATTTTTCAGTCATAAAATCAGCAAAATGCATTACGCTGCTAAAAGGCGTAACATCAAGCAGCGTACCTGTAAGAATAATTATCGTCAATGCCATTGCAGCCAGGAGTTCTCCGGTCCGGTTCAGCCCCTGTTGGGATTTGGAGCGTATATAGGACCAAAATGCTTTCCAATTAATGGAAAAAAGGTGAATAACGGAAAGTACAATAAAAAAGAAGGAGAACAATGTATGCAAAGCCTGCCACTGGTTTTTATCAAGACCAATAATTTTCCAGTTCACCCAATGTGCTATTCTGCCGGAAGGTGCCAGGTATAGCATCAGGCCGGAAAAGAAAAGGATAAATAACGAGACAAACAGGCCAAAGCTGATGAAGGCCCGCCAGCTAAATTTTTTCTTCATGTTGCTATAACGTTTCTTAAAAGCAAAAAATGCACTATCCCTGCTCTTTTTCCATCTTTTCTGCTTTTTTAAGCACAGTATCCTTCATATCCTTTTTAAAAGCGATAATTTTCATCTGCAGGTCTTCATTAGCCACTGAGAGTATTTGAGCGGCAAGCAAACCTGCATTGCGGGCTGCATTTATGGCTACTGTAGCCACAGGTACCCCCGGGGGCATTTGCACAATGGATAAAAGTGAGTCTATACCAGCAATAGAAATTGAGGCTTTTACAGGTACACCAATTACAGGCAGGGGAGTCATGGAAGCTACCATGCCTGGGAGGTGTGCAGCCCCGCCTGCACCGGCAATCACTACTTTTATCCCCCTTTTATGTGCATTTGAGCTAAATTCCATTAATCGTTCAGGTGTACGGTGGGCTGAGACAATGGTTACTTCAGCAGGAATGCCCATACTTTTTAAAATATCTATAGCATCCTGCATAACGTTGAGGTCAGAGTCGGATCCCATAATTACACTGACCAGGGGTTTACTTTTGCTCATGGTTTAAGTTATTGTATTTGATCCGTAAAAATACAGGATTTCATTCATCGTAAGAAAAAATCCGCAGGTTTTCTCTTACAAATTTAAGTTTCTCTTTGGCTTCAGAAAGAGCAGGGGCAGTAATGGTGACGTGCCCCATTTTACGGTATGGGGTAACTTTCCTTTTTCCGTAAACATGAATATTGATGCCATTTTGTGACAGACATTTATGTAAACCCTGGTAATGAGGTTTACCATTGGCCTGTGGTTCACCCAGCAAATTAGCCATAAGCGCTATGCCATGTTGCTGTGGATCACCCAGGGGTATTCCTAGAATTGCACGTAATAGTTGTTCATATTGCGATGTCTGCGAAGCTTCAATGGTTTGGTGTCCGCTGTTATGTGGGCGGGGTGCCACTTCATTTACCAGTATTTTATTACTGCGGGTAAGAAAAAGCTCAACCGCGAGCAAGCCCTGCATCTTAAATTTTTTAATTGTTTCGATAGCTATTTGGGTGGCACGTATTTCCTGTCCCTGGGTAAGTGAAGCAGGGCTCATAAGGTAATCGAGCAGATTGGCCTCACGTTTAAAAACCATTTCAACAGGAGCAAAGCATTTTATTTCATCATTATCTCCCCGGGCAGCTACCACAGCTAACTCCTTTTCAATATCCACAAGCTCTTCAATTAACGAAGGTCCTTCGAGCAATTCATCAAGATCATCTTCAGACCGTACAATAAAAACTCCTCTCCCATCGTAACCACCTGTGCGTAACTTTTGCACAAACGGAATTTTAATTTTATTCTTTTGTACAAGGTCCAGAATGTGTTCTTTACTATCTACAATTTGATACTCGGGACCTGGAATTCCAGCCTCATCCAGAAAAACGCGCTGATCGCCTTTATCTCCAATAATTTTAATGGCATGCGGGCTGGGGTGCACGACTAATCCTTCTTCTTCGAGTTTAAGAAGGGCTTCCACGTTTACTTTTTCTATTTCAATTGTGAGAATATCTGTTGTTTTTCCAAACTTATACACGGTATCATAGTCTGTGAAATCTCCATGTACAAAATTGGTACAAACATTAGATGCCGGACATTCTTTGTCAGGATCGAGTATGGTAGTAGTAATATCCCACTTATGGGCAGCCAGGGCAAGCATTTTTCCAAGTTGTCCTCCACCTAAAATTCCCAGTCGTAAATGCTGTATATCCATAAAATTTTCGAATAAAATTGTCTGATGTGAAGAATTAACAATCATGGGTAGTGATTGTTTTAATCACTTACACTGAAAATATGATTATCCGGGCCGGATATGTTTTATAAGGCAAAAGTATATAAATTATTGACCACAAAATGTGCATTCCTGAACAACAACATCTTTCTTACTGACAACTGCACAAAACAAGTTTTTTTACTTCATACTTTTTATAAAATAACTTTCTACAAGGTATCTGAACCTTAAACATTTCTAATAATCCGTCTGCATTAAAAACAAATTAGCAGCTACTGAGGATGAAAATCAAAATACAAGGTTATCGTATAGGGTTTTGCCCGATGCTGATAACCCATAAATGTTTTTCTTCCCATAGGGCCGTGTTCTTCTGGCCTCTTGAATTTTGTTCCTATAGGGCTTATCCCGGAGAGGAAAGAAAGATTTCCTTTAGGAAATGCAGGACTGGTATTGTCATTTCCTGCCCCTTTGGGTTCTTCCGGGGTAAGCATGTGCAGGAATATTCCCGGTGTGGCACAGGTTACCGTAAAAGGTTGTTCTGTGTTTTTTACTTTCACCCAGTACAGGTTGCTGTGGTACCCTTTAAATTCAGGATACTCCCAGGATTCACCGGTAACGGCGTTGTTATAGTCTTTTTCCCACAGGTCAAAACGTGGCCCTCTCAGGCGGTTTTTCCATACGCGGTAAGGTCCGTCTCCCAACCATTCCATTCCTATCACATTTTCTTCAGAATAGTTAAAGCTAATGCCATAAAAATCAAATTGCCCTTCATCCGTAAATGCAAAATCGCCCCGTAGAATGCCATTATTAAGCAAATTCCAGGTAGTGTTTAAGAACCTGCCTTCTCCTTTGTACCTTATATTTACCAGGATGCTGCTATCAGTTCTTACAAAGTAAAGGGTATCGAGCTCCGGATTTTCATCGTTTAAAACAGGTCCATTTTCTAATGAAATAAGTTTATCATTCGCTATCACTTTCTCCAGCAATCCTGTTTGCTTATTAATGTATATTTCCGTACCTGAACTTTTAAGCACAAGCGTATTATCTCGTTCTGAAATATTTGCCTTCTCTGCCGTTATCTCTGATTTTTCCGCTGCAATTATTTCTAAAGCTTTTTCCCCGGGAGAGGTTGCAGGAAAGCTCCATTTATATAACTTTCTGCCATGAGGGTCGTATGCCGTGAGGTATAATGCATCAAAATTTTGCCAGTTTTCCGGTAGCTGAAGGGCAAGTTTTCCCTTATTTCCGGGCTCCAGGGCAGGCCATTCCACTTTAACCGGCTCAATGACTGTTCCGGAAGCAGATTTAGAGACATCAAACCTGGTAATTTCTGCTTTAAAGCTGCAGTCTTCCAAATTGGTGTAAAAATACCGGTTTTCCACCGGAATGGTGCCATCAAATTTATAACTGAGGATGATATCCGGGATATGGACAGGGGACCATATTTCTTTGATGGTATAAAAACTTCCCTCTTTTTCACGGTACGGACCCACAATTCCATCCGGTGCATGATTTCCATCAGTATCCAGTATGCCGTCTTTATCAATACGCACGACAGCCTCATCACTAAAGACCCATAAAAACATGCCGGCACTCAGGGGATGTGATTGCATTACTTCCCAGTGATCTTCAAGCCCGGCGCCATGGCCGCCATCATAAAGTCCATGTAAAAATTCTGTAGGAAAGAAAACATCGTTGCCATGGTAGAAAGTTCCGGCACCAAAATTATAAGATTTATAATGCTGGGTATCAAAATTCCGGAATATTTCAAAGGGATGGATCACCGGACGATTTTGTGGATCATACTTAGCAAAATCATCATCAACGGCGGTATTATTCCCACCTTCATTGCCATTATCCCAGATTACAATACTTGGATGGTTTACATCGCGCTTAACTATCTGCTTTATTAATCTTTTGGCAATATCAGTGTCGTAAGGAGGACTTTGCCAGCCTGCCAGCTCATTTAGAACAAAAATCCCAATGGAATCACAAGCCTCCAAAAAGTGCTTGTCAGGGGGATAATGAGACATGCGCACTGCATTCATGTTCATATCCTTTATCAGGTTTATATCTGCCAGGGTTAAGGCTTCACTGGTTGTTCTCCCGGAGGAAGGCCAGAAACTATGGCGGTTAACCCCTTTGAATTTTATTTTTTTGTCGTTGATGTAAATGCCATCATGAGCCACAAATTCCACGGTGCGAAAACCAAATGTTTCGGTTACCTGATGAAGGGGTTCATCATTATTTGATATCTGAATGTCGACCTTATATAAATTCGGATATTCCGGACTCCAGGTTTCAGGATTATCAATTTTGGTGGTAAGCACATAGGTATTTTTCTTTTTTTCTGTATCTACTGAAAAAGGACTGCCTATGGGTTTGCCTCCCAATGTTTTTATTTGTGCAGTTATTTTATCTGCCATTTTGAGGGAAGAGGTATAAATATCAATGTAAAAATCACCAGTGGCTTTGGCATCAATGGCTGTCCAGTCAATATTTTCCCGTGGCTTTACTTCCAGGTATACCGGCCTGAAAATTCCTCCGAACACCCAGTAATCTGCCTTCCGTTCAGCCATGTTTACACTTTCGTTGGCAGAATGCTTGCTCACTGTTACCTCTAGCAAATTCTCTTCACCATATTTTACCAAATCCGAAATATTATAAGAGAACTGATAAAAAGAACCCTGATGCACAGGCCCTGCTGATTTTCCGTTAATTTTGACTTCGGTATCTGTCATGGAGCCTTCAAAAACAATGGAAACTTCTTTGCCTTTCCAGATGCGTGGAACATCAAATGTATGTTTGTATAAGCCCTGCTCCTTATGTACTTTTTCAGGTGTCTTGTAATCATGTCCATAATTGTAATTTCCAAATCCTTCCAGCTCCCAGTTTGAGGGCACCGGAATGGTGGTCCATTCTCCGCTTTTTCGTCCTTCGGTAACAAAAAATTCCCAATCCACCGTATTATCTTCACCTTTGCCTGATAAATATTTCACTATGGTTTCCTGTCCTGTGGCTGAAATAAGAAAAATTTGTATTAAAATGTAAGATAGTCCAATTCTGTTAATCATGAGATTTGTTTTTAGTTTGGCGCCTAAATTAAAAAGAAAAAATTATTCCAGGCGTTTCTAATATCTCATAATTTTATCCATCTATCCACAGCAACACAATTTTATGTTCTGCTCTAGGGTATATATAGAAATTCAGCACTTGGACTAACTCATAATTTTTATGTAAACTTGCAGAAAAAAATGGGTGTTATTCGCATAGAAGAAATGGAGTTTTATGCCTATCACGGGCATTACCAGGAAGAGCAGATTGTGGGCAACAAGTTCCTGGTTGATTTGGAAATGCATACAGATACAGAAAAGGCAGCCCAAACAGATAATCTTAAAGATGCCCTTAATTACCAGGTGGCCTATAAACTGGTAAAAAAGGAAATGGATTCAGCCTCGCATCTGCTTGAGCATATTGGAGGCCGTATCCTTGATGCCCTTTATAAGGAATTTGGCGACGCCCTTGAAAAGTGTAGTGTAAAGGTTTCCAAAATGAATCCACCCATGGGAGGCAAAATGAATTGCGTAAGTGTAACAGTTGAACGATAACCATTGATGAAAATAAATACAAAAATATGTCCCTCCTGCAACGGCACATTTACCTGTACCGGAGATGAGGATTGCTGGTGCGAGGGCGTAAAATTACACAAAAAAGCATTGGTTGAACTCATGGATAATTTTACCGATTGTATCTGCCCCCAATGCATGAAAAAATACGAAGCTAAGGAATAAACTATGCTGGGAGACAAGTCCATTTACGAAAAATTGAAGGAACTGGACATCAACTTTGAATATTTTGAGCACCCTCCGGTAAATACCATAGCCGAAATGCTGCAACACTGGAAAAACCCTGAAGCCATGCATTGCAAGAATTTGTTTTTCAGGAACAACAAGGGTAAGAAACACTACCTGGTTGTATTTAAATATTCCCATACGCTAAACATCAAGGATTTAGAACAACGGCTTGGCCAGGGTAAGCTTTCTTTTGCTTCGGAAAAAAGACTATCAAGGTACCTGAACACTACTCCCGGATCCGTTTCTCCCCTGGGACTGGTAAATGATACCGAGAATCATGTTAAAGTATTTCTTGATAAAACCCTGCGGCAAACGAATCTTATCAGCTTTCATCCCAATAACAACAGCGCCTCATTAAGCCTTTTATTCAGTGACTTTGAGAGATTTTTAGAGGCCAGCGGAAATGCATTTGAATATACGGAATTATACAGCTAAGATATTTTTATGGCGTACAACAGCAAATATTTTCCAGACCCTACACAAACCACTGAGGATGGTTTGCTGGCCATAGATTTGCCGCTCACGCAGGAAATATTGCTGGATGCATACCAGTGTGGTGTTTTTCCGTGGTATTCCCCCGGTATGCCTACCCTTTGGTGGTCTCCGGATCCGCGTTTTGTACTCTATCCGCACAAACTCAAAATATCCAAATCTCTGAGCCAAACCATACGCTCACAAAAGTATTCAGTTACCTGGAATAAGGCTTTTGAGAGTGTAATGCGGTTTTGTGCCTACACCCCGCGTAAAGGAGAAGACGGCACATGGATTACCCCTGAAATGATTGAAGCTTACGTAGGCTTGCACCACCAAGGATTTGCTCACTCAGTAGAAGTAAGGTTAGCGCAACAGCTTGTTGGCGGGCTTTATGGCATTGCCATAGGCGGGGTGTTTTTTGGCGAATCAATGTTTCACCACCAGCGCGATGCTTCAAAAATCGCACTTGTAGCCCTTACCGAAAAGCTGAAGGATGCCGGTTTCCATTTTATTGACGCCCAGGTGCCTACGGATCATTTAAAATCGCTTGGTGCCGAGGAGATACCCCGCAATCAATTTCTCAAAGAACTGGAAAAAGGAATTGCTTCTGCGCCCTCTATTGACTGGATGGCTGACTAGGGGCTTACCTCGTGTACATACTTTGCAAAGAGTGCATCTATACCAGTGGGTTCACCAAGTATGGTGATGATATCATGTTCCTTAAGCTTTGTATTTCCCCGCGGGGTAAAAACCTGGTCGCCACGATGAATAAGGGCTACAAGCGTATTTTGCGGAAATGAAGTTTCCATAAGCTTCAGTCCGATAAGCTCACTCGTACGACTTTCGCGGCTGAGATGAAGCGTGATAAACCGGTCGTTATGCAACATGTATTCTTTCACTTCACGGTCATTTTCCAGTTTGGTGATACTATCGAGAAAACCTTCGCGTTCCACAATATCCATCAGCCGGGATAAAAGCCGCAGGTGTTGTTTTGGAAAATTGGGGCTGTGCAGAAGGAAGAAGAAAACATTGATATCATCTTCCGACTCAATGCCGGATTTTGATACGGGTTTGTTTATTCCCTCGCGGTCTATGGCAATGATGAGTGCTGGATGGGAAATATGCGCAATGCGGGCATGCAAAATAGATACCCGTGGGATAATCAGTGCCGGGTCAATGTCGGTTACCTGCAGCAGGTTGTCACGTATTTCCTGCATGTTGCCATCCAGATCTTTGGCAAAACGGGTGGCCACCTGGCTAATCAATGCTTTAAAACTATTTACCTTGCCGGTAGTGAAAATTACTTTGCTTTTTACCACCAGTTCATCAAAAGGATCACCTTCGCGTAAGCCTTTTTCTTTCAGGATGTGTAGCATTTCGTTTTCAAGGTTTTTATCCTGGTGGCGTCCCAGTAAGGCAAACCAGTGGTAAATAGCTCCTTCGCGCCGTACATGCCGGCGTGCGTAAAGCCCATACCAAAGGAGAGAAACGGCAATGATCCCTGCACTGAACAGGGCCGGACCCCAGCCCATATAGATAATCAGAATGCCTGAACTGATGATGCCAAATACCTGCATCCAGGGATAAAAGGGTGAATGGTATCCCGGATCATAAGATTCGATTTTGCTGTTACGCATCACAATTACAGCAAAATTGATGAGAATGAAAATGATAAGCTGAAAAGTACTGGCGAATTTGGCGATACCTTCTTCACTTACGGTGAGAATAATCAGTATGATAATCCCGGTGGTAAACAATATGGCAGGCACCGGTGTGTCGAACCTTCCCAGCTTTGTAAAGCGTGGGGGGAAAAGTCTGTCGCGGGCCATGGCCATGGGGTAACGCGAGGCCGACATCAGTCCGCCGTTCCCTGTAGAGGCAAAAGCTGAAATGGCTGCAATTACAATCAGGATAAGCCCTGCCTGCGGAGGGATCCATTTGAAAATTTTTCGCGCAGCATTTGTTACTGGGGTAAGGTCGCTGGCCAGTTCCTGCATCGGGGTAACCGCAACAATGATAAAAATACCAAAAACATATATAAACGTAGTGATTACAAGTGAGATAATCATACCCAGTGGGATGTTGCGCTCAGGTTTGCGTATCTCTTCTGCCACGCTGGCCACCTGGGTAAGGCCAAGGTATGAAACAAACACAAAACCTGCGGTGGCAAAAAGTCCCTCAAAGCCCTCAGAGAAAAATGGCTTCAGGTTAGGAGTAATAGAAGTGAAACCACGGTTAAAAAAAACTTCCCGCGTACCTTCGGCAAGAAACAGACCCAGCACCAATAGCAGCATTCCCACCAGGATACGCTGCAACAAAGTTGTTTTTTTGGCGCCCAGGATGTTTAACACCATAAATACCAGGCTCAGGATAATGGCCACTGTTTTTATAGGTATATCATAGTATAGCGCAGCATAGGCCCCAATACCTACAAGGGCAAAGGCCGTTTTAAGGATAAGGGCAAAATAAGTACCCATACCACCCACGGCTCCCATCATGGGGCCAAGGCTGCGGTCGAGCAGAAAATAAATACCCCCTGCACGGGGTATGGCCGTGGCCAGCTCGGCAATGCTAAACATGGCCGGTACAATAAAGAAAGCTGCCAGCAAATATGCCACAAATACTGAGGGGCCGGTATAGCTGGCTGCCAGGCCCGGCAACAGGAAAAAACCTGAGCTAAACATGGCGCCGGTACTAAGGGCGATGATATCGGTAAGGCCAAGGCCTTTTTTTAACTTTTCTGCGTGTTTGATTGCCATATACTGCTGCATAATATGTCTGATATTAACAGCAGGAACAGGGGAATGGTTTAAAATAATATATTGTTGGTTTGTACCCAAATTGAGCGATTACGCTCAATCGTTTAAGTAAAGGTGAGCTTTTCACCTCACCTATTCGGTGAAAAACTACATTTTCTAAAACGGGGTTAACCCTAAGTAAAGCGCTTGTTCGCATGCTCCAACCGCTCATCTTAGGTTATATTATAATGCTTTCGCTTTGCTCACTAATGGACTTAGGACAAAATCCATTCCAGGTATATTGCTGCCTTGCTGCAAATAAATGTTCATGTTTGTTATGCCAGAATGTATTCGTTTTTAAATATGTCGTTTTTAT
>Ga0207419_1000654_pt1 | contig 29737 bp, 22 predicted proteins | sample ElkSloMetagenome_4_FD_184723 | JGI IMG/M metagenome (GOLD analysis project Ga0207419, IMG submission 184723) | Hot spring microbial communities from Elkhorn Slough, Monterey Bay, USA - MD2A (version 2) | ecosystem: Environmental > Aquatic > Marine > Intertidal zone > Estuary: Microbial mat ... | reverse complement strand
CGGACTCTAACGGTGTCGAGATGCTCTTCGTGGTACGCAAAAGGGGCGGGGAGCCATTCTCTGAACGAGCTCACCCTTCGGTGGCGTCTGGTTCCAATAACGGCTTCCCCGGAAGACCGCTCAAGCATGCCTGATAGCGGCCTGAATGCAACATACAAGGTTCCCTAGGGCAGCAAGGGGGACCGTTTGCCGGGTTCCCTCCCGGTAAAAGCGGGATTTTCCAAGGCGCCAAGGCCCGGCATGGCGGCACGTCGGGCCCTGACCGTTTGACACGCAGCAGGGGCCGGGCTAGTCTTGGTGTTCGGACGTACGAATATTCTCGTGCTCCTCGATCAGATCCCAGGAGGCCCCGGACCTTGAGTTCCCTACCCGCTCCCACCCCTTCCGAGCTGAGAATCCTCAAATCGCTCTGGAACGATGGCCCGTCGACGGTGCGCGAGGTCCACGAGCGCGTCGCCAGCGATCAGGGCCTGAGCTACACCACCACGCTGAAGCAGATGCAGATCATGCACGGCAAGGGCCTGCTGGAGCGCGACGACTCCCAGCGCGCTCATGTCTTTCGAACCGTCATCAGCGAGGATGAAACGCAGCGCGTCATGCTCGACGACTTCATGTCGCGGGTCTATGAGGGATCGGCCTCTCGCCTGGTGATGCAGGCGCTCGGCATGTCTCGGGCCGCCAACCCCGAGGAGCTGGCCGAAATCGATAGTCTCGTGCGCAGGCTCCGGGAACGGTCAGATGCGGAAGCTGACGAGGATTAACGCATGCCCGCGATCGACCACCAGCTGATCGAAAACTTCGGCCTGACGCTGCTGCATTTCCTCTGGCAGGGCGCTCTGATCGGGATCCTCTACTGGGTGGCGCTCCTGGTCGCCCGTCCCGCTAGCGCACGAATCCGCTATAACCTGGCCGTCGCGACCCTGTTGGCACTGGGCCTGACGCCCCTCCTGACCTTCGCCTGGCTCGGCTCGGCCAGCGCGGCCGGGACCTCCTCCCTGAGCAGCGAAGGGCTGGCCGTGATGCGGCTGGTCGTCGGCGCGACAGGCCAAGAGCAGGCGGCGTCTCTCCTGGCCTGGACCGTTGCGGCCTGGCTGGCCGGGGTGGCCGTTCTCTCGGGCCGACTTGTCGTTGGCTGGCACTACATCAATCGGCTCAAGCGCTCGGCCCGTCGAGACGCCCTAAGCCATTTGCTGCCTGCCCTTGATCGACTCCGCTCGGCCATGACCATCCGAAAGAGCGTCGCCCTGGCGGTGTCTGACCGGATTCCTTCTCCCGTGGTCGTCGGCTGGCTCAAGCCCCTGATCCTTTTTCCTCCGGCGCTGGTGACGCGCCTGTCCACGGAACAGGTTGAAATGGTGCTGGCGCACGAGCTAGCGCATATTCGCCGCCATGATCATCTGATCAATCTGATTCAGATCGTCATCGAAACCCTGCTTTTCTATCACCCGGCCGTGGCCCTGGTCTCCCGCCAGATCCGCATCGAGCGCGAGAATGCCTGCGACGATCTCGCCGTCGCGTCGACCCAGGACAGGCTGGCCTACGTCGAAATGCTGGCTTCCCTGGAGCGCTTCCGGCAGCCGGGGCCAAGCCTGACCCTCGGCCTGCAGGATGGACAGATCATTGGGCGTATCCGGCGGCTCGTCGAGCGATCGCGACCGCGGCGCCAGATCGGCGTGACGCTGCCCGCCCTTCTGGGCCTGCTGCTGCTCGCCGGCTCGACGGGACTCTGGTTCATGCCGGGTCCGGACCTGACAGCGCCCGCCAACGCGCCGAGCGAACGCCTAGCCAAATCGATTCAGAGCACCGCGCCCGCTGAGCAGGCTCCTCCGGCCGCTCCGCTCTTTTCCCTGCCGCCGGCCACAACGCTGAACGCGGCGTCGGTCATGAGCGCAGGCCAGTCTGACGACCTCAGCCCGAACCGCGCCCCGTCTGTCGCCGGCGGCGATGAAAATCCCGGCCTGACAAACGCTCCTCCGGCCCTGAATCTTGAGGAGGCGACAGCATCTCTGGAAGCGCCGCCGTTGCAGAGCGGGGAAGCGGCCGTCCGCGAGGCTGCGGCGCGTCGGATCGAGGGAAGTTCCGCGTTCGATGATCGCCCTCGCTCGGACTCGCTGATTACGGCCGTCGGTCAGCCCGAGCCTCGGCCCGAGCCATCAGGGCCGGAGCTCGCCATGGCCTCGCCAACCCCGACCAGCCTCGAAGCGACAATTCCAAGCGCTTCTCGCCCGGCAATTCCTGAGTTGACCGGCGGCGAGCTGCTTCGCCAGGTCCAACCCAGCTTTCCGCATAAGGCCCGGCGCTGGGGCGTTAACGGCATCGTCGAGCTGGAATTCACGGTGGATGAATCAGGCGAGGTGACGCGCATCGGCGTCATCGACGAACAGCCTGGCGGGTATGCCTTCGGCGATGCCGCTCGGGCCGCCATTCAGCAGTGGCGCTTCGAGCCCTATCGGCGAGGCGAGGCCACGGTCGAGCGCCAGGTTCGACTCGAAGTCGAGTTCGATCTCGCAGAGATCTGCTCGGTATCCACGGGCTCCCGCCTCCCGCGCTGTTAAGTCGTCATCGGGCCGGCCGTCAACCGGTCAATTTGCCGCGCTTCCGACGCGACGGTTACAATCGGCGTATTCGACCTCTCAAGCAATGGAGCCTCAAAAATGATTCTACGTATGGTAGCGGCCGCTCTGAGCGCCAGCCTGGCGATGAACGCCACGGCAGAAACCCCGAACATCGAACCGGGCGAATGGGAAAACACCAGCATCATCACCTTCACCTCCGAGATGCCGATCCCCGACCAGTCCGACACCAGCACCAGCTGCATCACCGAAGAAGACATCAATCAGGGTGATTTCATGCAGGAGATGGAGGGCTGCAACGTCATCGAGCGCGACATCCGGTCGGACGGCATGGAGTACTCCATGGAGTGCAACAACGGCGGAATGGCCATGATCATGAGCGCCCAGATGGAATTCAATGGCGATTCCATGGAAGGAACGGTCCAAGGGCAAATGGAAAGCCCCATGGGACCAATGGAGATGAACGTCTCGATGAGCGGTCGGCGCCTCGGCGACTGCACGGACTGATCAGCCCACGAATCGGGACTGCTTGCCCACGGCGGTCAGCAGTCTCGCGTCCTTCCTTCAGCCCGCCGCTCGATCCCACTGCGTCGCCAGAGCGCCGCGGTGCACCTCCGGATTGTAATAGCGTGTCGCCAGACCGCTGGCCTGGAAGCGTTTCGGGTCCGCAGGCTCCAGCACCCCGCCTTTCCTTGCTTGCGTCGCCGACCACCAGCCTGACGGATAGCAGGGTTGGGGGAAGCCGAGCGTCTGGATATCGCTGAAGCCCGCCTGCTCCATATTCCGGCGGATGCCTTCGATGAGATCACGGTGGAGGAGCGGTGACTCGCTTTGCTGCACCATGATCCCGCCTTCGGCGAGCGCCGCATGGCAATTGGCGACGAATTCCGGGCCGAACAAGCCCTCGGCGGGACCGATGGGGTCCGTCGAATCGACGATGATCAGATCCAGGGCGCCGGGTTCTGCATTCTGGATATGCGCCAGGCCATCGTCGAAGAGCAGGCGGGCTCGCGGGTCGCCATTGCGCTGACAGAGCTCGGGAAAGTGTTCTTCCGCTAAACGGGTAACCTGTTCGTCGATTTCAACCTGGGTGCAGCGCTCGACGCTCGCGTGCCGAAGCACTTCGCTCAGCGTCCCGCAGTCGCCGCCGCCGATGATGAGCACCCGCCTGGGGTCGGGATGGGAGAAGAGCGCCGGGTGGGTCAGCATCTCGTGGTAGAGAAAATTATCGCGGGTGGTCAGCATGACGAAGCCGTCGATGACCATCAGCTTGCCCCACTGCTCGGTCTGGTAGATCTCGATGGTCTGAAAGTCCGTGATCTCGTGCGCCAGTCGAGTCTCGACCCGCAGGCTCCAGGCCGAGCCGGCATCCTGATGGGTTTCGGTAAACCACTTTTCCTTTTCGAGGGGCATAGGCCTGTTTCCTTTGGACCGGTTTCTTTTGGAACCTACTTCTGTTGGACCGATTCACTCGCGCAGGATCCACAGGGTAGCCTAAAGCGCCGCGCTACAATCAGCGTCGCTTCCACACTCTCTCTTGTCAACGGGAATCCATGATCACCATGAGCGAGGACATCGCAGACCAGAACCGCAGACGCTATGCCATCCAACGCTGGTCAGAGGATTATTTCGGTATCGACGAATCTGGACGGATGAGCGTTCGTCCCACGCGCTCGGACACCCCGGACGTTGCGCTGACCGAGATTGTCGAGCGGGCGCATCGCGAAGGGCTTCGCCTGCCAATGCTGCTGCGCTTCCCGCAGATTCTCCAGGGCCGCGCCGAGCAGCTGATTTCTGCCTTCCAGCAGGCCATTGACGAATCCGATTACGGCGGCAGCTACACGGCGGTCTATCCGATCAAAGTCAATCAGCAGACCACCGTGGTTCGCACCCTGGCCAATGTCGAGCCCATGGGGCTGGAGGTCGGCAGCAAGCCGGAGCTGATCGCCGCGCTGGCGGAGGCTCGACCCGGCTCGACGCTGATCTGCAACGGCTACAAGGACGCTGCCTTTATTCGCCTGGCTCTGAGCGCCATCGCCCTCGGTCTCAAACCCGTCATCGTCATCGAAAAACCCGGTGAATGGGCCCTGATCGAACGCGAAGCTCGACGCCTCGATGTCTCACCCACCCTGGGTGTTCGCCTGCGCCTGTCGTCGCTGGGTGCCGGCAACTGGCAGAACACGGGCGGCGAGCGCGCAAAGTTCGGCCTTTCGGCGGCGCAGGTGCTCGAGCTGATCGAATCGCTCCGCGACAGCGGCTGTCTGGACTGGCTCGGCCTGCTGCATTTCCACATGGGCTCGCAGCTTTCCAACCTTCGCGATATCCAGCACGGCGTGCGCGAGGCCGGTCGCTACCTCGTCGAGCTGGTGCGGGCCGGCGTCCCCATTCGCCTTCTCGACATCGGCGGTGGCCTGGGCGTCGACTACGAGGGCGGGGGCACGCGCAGCTTCTGCTCGATGAATTACTCGCTGCGCCAGTATGCCCACGCGATCGTTTCCGGGCTGGCGGAGCTGTGCCGGGAGCACGACATTCCGATGCCAGACCTGATTTCGGAGTCGGGGCGAGCCCTGGCCGCTCACCACGCGGTTCTGATTACCAACGTGACCGAGTCGGAAAAGCCATCGGCCCGCGTCGGCGCACTGGGTCCTGACGATCACGCTCTGATTCAGAGCCTGCACGAGGTGCTGGAACAAGCCAGCGACCGGGAGCCGGAGGAGTCCTACCTCGAGGCCGAACACCTCGTCGAGGAGGGCCGCAACCTGTTCCTCTACGGCGACCTTTCCCTGGCCGATCGGGCCCGCCTCGAACCCCTGTTCCATGCCGTCCTCGAGCGCGTGGCCAGCCAGCTCGACCCCGAGCACCGCCGCCACCGGGAGCTGGCCGAGCGGATCCGCTACCAGCGCTCGTCGAAATACTTCATCAACCTGTCGATCTTTCAGTCCCTGCCCGATATCTGGGCCATCGATCAGGTCTTTCCCATCGTACCGCTGGACCGGCTCAACGAACGCCCGACCGAGCGCGCCGTTCTCGAGGACCTGACCTGTGACTCGGACGGGCGCATCGATCAGTATGTCGACCGTGGTCTGCTTGAATCGACCCTGCCGGTGCACACCATCCAGCCCGGGGAGACCTACCTCCTGGGACTGTTCATGACGGGTGCTTACCAGGAAACGCTCGGTGACATCCACAATCTCTTCGGCGACACGGACAGCGTCGATGTGTGGATCGACCGGGACGGTCTGCGATTGGACAATACGCGCTCTGGCGACACCGCCGACGTCGTTCTCGGCCTGGTCGGCTACAGCGCCCGTGATCTGATGACGGCCTGCCGGGCACGCGTCGCTGCCGCCGGCCTCGACGGCGAGGAGCGCGAGCGCCTCGAGCGGCTTCTGACCGAGGGCTTGTCGGCCTACACCTACCTGGAGACCTGATGATGATCGAGACCCCCGAACGAATCGGCTGGATCGGCCTCGGCGCCATGGGCTGGCCAATGGCCGGCCATCTTCATGCGCACAACATGCTGACTTCGGTCTGGAACCGAAGCCTGGACAAGGCCGCTGCTTTTACCGAGCAGCACCCCGGCACCGCGGTCGCCGACTCCCTCGAGGCCCTGGCACAGCGGGTGGACGCGGTCGCAGTCTGCGTCTCGGCCGATGCCGATCTTGTTTCGGTCATCGATGGCCTGCTGCCGAACATGAGCACAGGACAGACCGTGATCGACCACTCGACGGTCAGCCCCAGCACCGCGCGGGATCAGGCTCAGCGACTGGCAGAGGTTGGCGTCGGTTTTATCGACGCCCCGGTGACCGGCGGCGTCGAAGGCGCGATCAAGGGCCAGCTCGCCGTCATGGCCGGTGGCGAGTGGGACCACTACCACGCCCTGATCCCCTGCCTCGACGCCTATTCCCGGCTTCACCATCATCTGGGCCCGAGCGGCGCCGGGCAGTCGGCGAAAGCGGTCAACCAGCTGATGGTCGCCGGCATCGCGGAGGCAGTCTGCGAGGCCCTGGCGCTGATGGACACCCTTGACCTGCCGCGGGAAATGATGCTGGAGCTCCTGTCCAGCGGCGCGGCCGGCAACTGGTTTCTCGACAAGCGCGGTCGTACGATGCTCGCCGACGAGTTCGAGGTCGGGTTCTCACCCAAGCTCCTTTTGAAAGACCTGAAGATCAGCCAGGCACTCTGTGATGAAACCGGCTTCCGTTCCGAGGTGCTGCGCCAGGCGATCGCCGATTACCAGCATCTCGTCGATCACGAGGAGCCCGGCAAGGATATCTCGGCTCTGATCCGCTACAAGAAGCCCGTCGGTTGACCGGCAGGCGTCGGCCAGCGTCGATCGGGACCTTGGTCGCTTTACTCTCATCGTCAGCGCGACCGGGAGCGTAATAAGAATATCCCTGATGAACCACGGCCGCAGATCATTGAGGGCGGTCCTTTCAGAGGACCGCGGATCTCTGTACTGAACGGTTCTGATTGATCGATCCTAGCGCTTGACCTGATTGCTTCGCCGAAGCGTTGTGGCCGGCGAGACGGTCGAGCCCGGTCGCACCCCGATCAAAGTCCCCGGCCGCGCTGCAGGTCTTTCGGAGCTTTCTCGCGCGCACAGGAGAGCGCCCCCCTTTTTGTTTGCATCCGCCCCATTGCGTTACCATGGGCGTGCTTTGGGGGCGTTCTAACTCTCATGCTATTGATATCTCTATGACGACAAAACTCGCTTTGACCGCGGCGTTCTTCTTCGCCAGCACGCTGTGCCTGGCCCAGATCCCCGCCGACATCACCCTCGAGCCTGCCTTCGGCGGCGCCAGCTTCGATGGACCTGTAGCGGTGCGGCATGCCGGGGACGGCAGTGAACGAAAATTTATCGTTCAGCTCAATGGCCTCGTTCGCATCGTCGATAACACTGGGACCGTGCTTGCCGCGCCTTTTCTGGACATCTCCTCGCTGACTTCCGACGGCGGCGAGCGTGGCTTGCTCGGGCTGGCTTTCCATCCGGATTACGCCAGTAACGGTCTTATTTACGTGAATTACACGGATGCCGACCCGAGCAATGAAATCCAGACCGGCGATACGGTCATTGCGGAATTTCAGGTCTCTGCTGGCAATGCCAACGTCATCGATTTCGATAGTTGGCGCCAGATCATAGTTATTCCTCAGGATTTCGCGAATCACAATGGCGGAGATATTCATTTCGGTCCTGACGGGTACCTCTATATCGGCATGGGCGATGGCGGAAGCGGTAACGACCCTTGTCTACGTGGCCAGGGTCTCGATTCATCGGCCGCTCCGCCGTCGGGCCCTGGCTGTGAGACGGGACCGGACGGTTGGTTGCTGGGCAAGATGCTCAGAATCGACATCGACAATTCAACGCCCGCCAGCGACAACAATCTCTGCGCCGCCAATGGCGACGGATCGGCTCCCTATGCAATTCCTTCCGACAACCCTTTCGTAGGCCAACCGGATCGCTGCGGCGAAGTCTGGGCGTATGGCCTTCGCAACCCCTACAGATTCAGCTTTGACCGCGACACGGGCGATCTCTGGATCGGGGATGTAGGTCAGGGCTGGTGGGAAGAGATCTCGCTATTGACTCTCGGCAGTCCTGCGGGTGCCAATTTCGGTTGGAAGAACTGCGAAGGCAGCTTTCTGCGGGGCAGCGCCAATGCTTGCACCCTGGCAGATAGCGTCCTGCCTGTCGTCGAATACCCCAATTACGGAAACCAATCGACTACGGGCGAAGGCTGCTCTGTAACAGGTGGATTTCGCTATCGAGGTCCGGTGGAGTCGCTGCTCGGCACATACGTTTTCGCCGACTACTGCGAGGCCGATATCTACTTTGCCAATGAAGCGGGTGCAGGCATCTGGAATCGGGAATTCTTTCAAGGCGTCGCTGGAAACGTCCTCGGTTTCGGTGAGGACGAACAAGGCAATCTCTACATCAGCGTTGGCAGTGCCTCCTCTACCGGCCAGTTCTTCATCTTTTCAGGCGATGTTGCGCCGGGCGATCCCTTGTTCGATGATCGTTTCGAAGGTCCGACTGATTAAACTTTAGAGCGGCGGATAGGGTCCTTTTGGGGCAAGGAATCGCATTCTCTCTGCCTCGAGCCACGAACGAGTCCGAGCTTCTTTAACCGGCCATCATCAGCTCCGTCACCTCGGCTTGGGCGACCAGTCCGTCTCGGTAACCCAACGCCATCAACTCCCGGCAGAATTCCGCCTCGAACAGCACAAAACTTGCCATGCGTCCGCTGCCCCAGGCGCCGATGCCGCGCAGGAGGGTCTTGACGCTGGCGGGGACTCGGTGGGCGTGGCGCTCGGCGACCGCGCGCAGGTCCTGCGAGGGGCGGATCACCAGCGACTCGATCCTTCGCAGACCTTCCGGCCGCTCGCTGTCGACGGGCCACTGCTCGACGAGGCGATTGGTGCGCTCGAGGTGGGCCAGGTCGGCGTTCAGGTGATCCATAAAAATGATATCGAGCAGGTAGGCACCGAGCTCGCCGAGGCCGGGGTAGGCCTGGGGCGAGGCCGGTTCCGGGTCCTGAACTTCATCGCGCGTACCGATCACGATCAGCTTGTCGGCGCCCAGCTTGACCGCCGGGCCCAGGGGCGAGGTGTGGCGCAGGCCGCCGTCACCGTAGAACTCGTGTCCGATCCGCCGCGCCGGGAAGAACAGCGGCAGCGCCGTGCTGGCAAGAAGGTGGTTGTGGTCGATCCGGGTGGGTCGCCCGATGCGTCGCGGCGCCTCCCAGGACTCGATATCGGGCGCCCCCTGAACAAACGTCACCGCGCGGTTCGTCGCGTAGCCCGACGCGGTGATCGTCAAGGCGCGTAGGGCGCCCGCATCGATGCAGCGCGCGATCGCCTCGGGGCGGAGTTCCCGGGCCAGCAGCCTGGCCAGGGGTTCGTTGTCGAACAGCGCGCGGGGATTCGCCACGCCCAGACCGCCCAGGGTCATCGAGGCGAGCCAGTGCAGGCCGGTGCTCAGGTTGTGGATCCAGCCGGTCCGATAGACCTGCTCGCAGCGTAGATTCCCCCAGAAATGGGCCAGGCGGGCGGCGCCTGTACAAAAGCTGTCGGCGTAGCTGGCCATGACACCGGCGTTGATGGCGCCGGCCGATATTCCGCTGATGATCGGAAAGGGTGCGGACGGATCGCCCAGAATCTCACTCAGAGCGCGGAGGACCCCGACCTGGTAGGCGCCGCGCGCACCGCCACCCGGGAGCACCAGGGCAGGCATCTGGGAAGGCGGGCAGCCAGGCATGCTACTCGCCGGTCAGCACCATGGCTTCGAAGCCGTTCTCGACCAGTCGGCGGCGGGCCCCGTCGGCGGCCCGAGCGCCGTCGTAGGGCCCGACGCGGACCCGATGCCAGGTCGAATCATTGACGGTGACGCTCTGAATCGCCGCATCAAGCCCAAGCAGGGTGAGCTGGGCACGCAGGCCCTCGGCGTCGGTGTTGGATCGAAAGGACCCCACCTGGAGCATGTAGGGGCCGTTGCTGCCCGATGACTCCCGCTCACGCGCACGCTGCTCGATCTCCCGCTGCGGTACGACCACTTCAATTTCCGGCAGCACCGTGAAGAAATCGTATTGCCGCGATCGCGAGTCGTCGCTGCTCTGGGCGATCGGCGGCTCGTCGTGGCCTGCCGGCATGCCCGGGGGCGTCTCGTCGCCACCGGGCAAATAGCCGCCCAGCCAGGCGACGGTCGCGATCACCAGACCGGTAACCAGACCTGCTCCGAAGGTCAGAAATCCATGGCTCGGGGGGGCCTTGGACTTGCTTCGTCGCGCTTGCCGTCGAGCCACTACATTTTCTCCGGGGCGGAAACGCCGATCAGATCCAGCCCGTTGCGAAGGACTTGGCCGGTCGCGGCCACCAGATTGAGGCGCGCGTTACGCAGGTCGTCATCGTCTTCGACGAGAAAGGTCGAATTGTTGTACCAGGAATGGAATTCCGAAGCCAGGTCGTGGAGGTAATGCGCTAGAACGTGGGGACAACGCCGGCGCGCCGCGCCTTCGATGACTTCCGGATAGCGACCCAGAGTTCGCATCAGTGTCTGTTCGTGATCGCTGTCGAGGCGATCATTGGCGGCCTCGCCGATGGCCTGATTGTGGCGCAGGCCGCGCTCCTCGAGCTGGCGAAAGACACTTTTGATGCGCGCATGAGCATACTGAATGTAGTAGACGGGGTTGTCGTTGGCGCGCGATTTGGCCAGATCAAGGTCGAAGTCCAGATGCTGCTCGTGCGAACGCATGACATAAAAATAGCGCGCGGCATCGGTGCCGACCTCGTCGCGCAGCTCTCTTAAGGTGACGAAGCTGCCCGAGCGGGTCGACATCTGGACCTTCTTCCCGCTGCGGAACAGAACGGCGAATTGCACGAGCTGAAATTCAAGGCGATCGGGATCCTCACCCAATCCCTTTGCGGCTGCCTTCAGGCGCGGGACGTAGCCATGGTGATCCGCGCCGAAGATATAGAGCGCGGTGCCGGCACAGCGCTCGAGCTTGTCGAGAAGGTAGGCAAGGTCCGAGGCAAAGTAGGTCGTCCGTCCGTTTTCACGAATGACCACGCGATCCTTGTCGTCGCCGAGCTCGGAGGCCTTGAACCATCGGGCGCCGTCTTTTTCGTAGAGCCAGCCGGCAGAATCGAGCCGTTCGATCGCACGCTCGAGTGCACCGGACGTCTCCAGGGATCGCTCGGAATACCAGCGCTCGAAGCTCACGCCGAACTCGTCGAGGTCCTCGCGGATGTCTTCGACCATGGTTTCGAGAGCGGCGTTGAAACAGGCCTCATAGCCATCTTCGCCGAGGAGATCTCGGGCGCGCTGAATCAGGGCATCGATATGCTTTTCTGCCGCATCGTCGGGCCCGTCCGGCGGCAGGCCTTCGCCGACCCGGTGTCCCGTATGGCGGAGAGAATCCCCGTGCCGGCCTCGAACCTCGCGCGCGATGTCGTAGATATAGTCCCCGCGATAGCCATTGCCGGGAAAGGCGACGCGCTCCCCGGCAAGCTCGAGATATCGCAACCACACCGAAACGGCCAGGATGTCCATCTGCCGGCCGTGGTCATTGACGTAGTATTCGCGATGAACGCGATGGCCGGCTGCCTGAAGGATGGCCGATAAGCTGGCGCCATAGGCCGCCCCGCGGCCGTGACCGACGTGGAGCGGGCCAGTCGGGTTGGCACTGACGTATTCGGCCAGAATATCCGCCTCGCTGCCCTGAGGACGAACGCCGTAATCCTCCCCCCGGGACAGAATCTCCCTGATCACGACACGGAGATAGTGAGGGCTTGCAAAAAAGTTCAGGAACCCGGGGCCGGCGATCTGGACATCCTTGACTCGCTTGGACTTGGGTAATCGTGCCTGGATGCTTTCGGCGATCTCGCGCGGCGGTCGACCCAGTGGTTTGGCGAGGATCAGCGCGATATTGCAGGCGTAGTCCCCGTGTGATGGATCGCGCGTCTGCTCGACCTGGATATCGATGCTTCCATCGATCTCCATATCGCCGTCCCGCTTCAGGTATCCCAGAGCCTGAGATACCAATTCTATGATGTGCGCACGCATTGGCTGCCAATCCATGGGGCAAACCGTTATTGTAACGGTCCACGCCTGCGGGCTGCGTTGCGCACGCCGCAGCTTTGTCCACAGCGCCTGTGGATAAGCTTGTGAATGAGCTGCGCATGGGGGCTCGAAGTCGCCTGAATCAGGGCATCGTCTGCAGATTGGCTAGAAAATGACCATTTGATTATTTCACGAAACTTCAATGGTTTACGACCATTTTGCAAATTCAGGATGACCGGTTGAGAGTTAAGCCGCTGTTTTAACGTGATCTACCTCACATGTGCATAACCTAATAGAAGAGACGAGTCATTTCCTATGCGAAGTTTCGCTGGTTTTCAGCCCCAACTGGGTGCCCGGGTCTGGATCGATCCGAAGGCTACTGTGATCGGCCAGGTCCGTTTGGGCCGGGATGTATCGGTCTGGCCCGGGGCGGTGTTGCGCGGCGATGTCAACGAAATCGTGGTCGGTGATCGCAGCAATATTCAAGACGGAACAATCTGCCACGTCACTCACGACGGGCCCTTTTCCCCTGGCGGCTTGCCGCTGGTCCTCGGCGAGGACATCACCGTGGGCCACGCCGCCGTTCTCCACGCCTGCACCATCGGCGATCGCTGCCTGATCGGCATGGGGGCGCTGATCCTGGACGGGGCGAGGATCGACTCTGACGTCATGCTCGCCGCTGGCAGCCTGGTGAGCCCGGGCAAGCACCTCGAGTCTGGCTGGCTGTATCGAGGCCGCCCGGCCAAAGCGGCTCGCGAGCTGAGTACGCGAGAGCTGGAAATGCTGCGCTACTCAGCCGCGAATTATGTTCGACTGAAAAATCGCTATCTCGACGAAGCAAACCCCTGACCGGGGCTTCTCCCTCGATACCGCAATCAAAGTCTTCCTGTTTTTCTGGTTATCCGGCCTTGATGATCTCTGCCTGAAGGATCGGGGAGCCGCCGTCAAAGGTGGAACTGCCGAGATAGATCGACTCGCGACACCACCGCAGGAGCAGGCACCGACCGAGGACGACATCCCATTAAAAAGGGTGATCTTGCGTTCGGTCTCTCTCCCTGCAAGCGACTCGCCTTAGGAGTCCATCAGTCGTCTGGCCCAGCGCCAGTTCTGATGAGCGTCAGAACAAAACCATCCTTCTACGTTGATCCCGCGATAAAGCGTCGTGGCGTCGCTACATGCCTAGGCATCAGAGTCTTTGGCCAGTCGCTGCACATAAAAAAAACCCGGCCGGAAGATCCGGCCGGGTTCATTAATCGCCGATGTAACTGAGCGATCTTCGAGGTCAGTCTTACTCCTCGAAACGATCCGAGAACAAGCTATCGCCACGCACCGTCATGTTGACCGGCACAGCAATGAGCTCATTGTCTGGATCTGTCGTTCTCACGCACACTCGCGCTTGGTAGATCCCTGAGTCGAGACCACGTGCGTCAAACACCGCTGTCAGCGTGTCAGACTCTCCCGCCTCGGCTGTCCCGGAGTTCGGAGCCGTTACCAGCCAGGGGATGACTGACGGATCACTGCAGACCGGCGGACCCGACGGCGTCGCGATCGACATCGACAGGAACTCGTTTTGACCTGCAATCGTTCCGACTTCGGTTGCTGCACCGGTGCCTAGATCGATGGTCGTCATCCGAGAATCACCACTACCCAGATAAGCGCTCCAGTACAGCGTATCGGTGAGTCGGTCAAAGTCCATGTCCTGAATAAAGTTCGCATCACCCAGGTTGAGGGGGCCAATGGTCACTGCAGTCGCGTCTGTCTTATCGATCGCGGACAGCGTATCGGTTCCGATGTTCAAACCGTACATCTGGCCCGCATTGTTGATCGCAATGGCGATGTGACCGCCACCAGCTATCACGCCAACAGAAGTGGCCGCCAGCGTATCGAGGTCAATGGTGAACAGCTCATCGACGAAAGTTCCTCCCTGATCCACCTGCTTCAATGCATACAGCGTAGATGTGGTCGGATCCCACTTCATACTCAGCCAAACCCCAGGACCCGTTCCGGTGACATCACCAATGGCAGTGAAAATGCCAGTGGCCACGTCGATCGTCCCAAAGGTATCGAGCGGAATATCTCCGTTGCCGGTGGACCCCAGCGCAAATTGCTGGGTGAAGTCATTATCGATGAACGTTGCCGCCCAAGCATCGAGAGGCTGATCCGCCGTGATGATCGTGAGATTGCCGGGATCAGTGACGTCGAGGGAAACATACCCCTCCGCGCTAAACCCTGTGGTCGTGTAGGCAATCGGACCCGCCGTTACACCGGCCGTGGCGTCAAGTCGGCCATCGCTGGCCGGCGCCGGAGCGGCACCCTCGAAGTACGGATCCCGAGTAACGCTGAAGTCACCAAGGATCGCTCCCTCCCACGGCTGTTCGGGGAAATGGCCACGTGGATCGGCCGCCGTCGTCGCTTCCGTGTCGACGTTCCAGTCGAACGGCGCCGCACCGACAGTGTTATCGATCGCCAGATTAATGGCTCCGGTCTCACCAGTCTCGAGCGTCACATTGAGCGGATCGTCGTCGACATCAGCGCAGGCTACGAGCTGTACGAGACCGAAGTCGACCTCGGTCGTTGTCTCGCCGGCAATCGCAATGCCAGTCTGCGTCTCGGCAATATGCTCAGGCGCAGAGGCCGTTACTTCAACGGGCCCGTTTGCCTCATCCAGGAACACTCGATAGAAACCGTCCTGATCAGCAACCAGATTGAAGGTGTCAGACGATCCAACGACCTCCACTGCCGCGCCAGCGGCGTCGAATGGATTCGCTTCACAGCGACCCAGACTTTGGACAGTCCCTTCAACGCGGGCTGCCGTCGCCGGCAGCTCAACCACCATTTCAACAGGCAGCTGAATCAATGGCTGAGACGGATCGTTGCTGGTTACGCAAAGCAGGGCTTCATAGGTACCAGGAAGCAACCCTTCCGCGTTGACGTTGACGGTGACTTGGGTCGAATCGCCGGCGGCGGTTGTTCCTGAAGCAGGAGCAACGGACAACCAGCTGACATCGCTCGGGAACTCGCAGCGCGGGGCCACGAGCAGGCTTAAACCGGCGTCGAGGACTGCGGGTGCACTGGAATCGGACCATGCCGCATCAACGCCCAGCGGGCCGAAGAAGTCGTCATCGAACGTTTCGTAGAACTCGATGTAGATATCGCCATTAGCGTCGGCTGCGATCGGTGGAATCTGTGAATCCGCGAAGAGCAGCAGACCGTCAGAACTGAAGCTCTGGTTACCGGGGGCACCAATTTCCGCACCCGGGCTGACGAAGAGTCCATTCTGGTCTCCTTCTTCGGAAACTATGGCCACGGAGGCTTCCGACAGCCAGCTTCCGCCAAAGGTCTCGATATTCACTTCCCAACCGGCTCCGATGACAAGATTGTTTTCACCGATGTTGGCGAGCAGGCTCGAGTTGACGTTAGGCGCAACCTCGCCGTCGGGATTTCCGTATCCCGTTGCGGAAGTTTGCCCGTCAACACTGACCACCTCGGTCAATGAGAGCTGTGATCGTACAGCCGAGCTGTCATATCGAGCCAGGCTGCCGAAAGCCGCGGAGTCGATCAACGCGCTGCCGTCAAGCGCACCCATCACAAACCTGTTCTCGTCGTCTTTGACGGCGCTGAGCAGGCTGAAATTCGGGTCTCCGGCAGCACTCGTTGAGGCTTCGGTGATCATCCAGCTCAGGTCAAGTGCGGTGCCCTGGTTGGTGATATCGAAGGTGGTGCTTCCCGCGGTATTCAGGACATCGACCGTGGCGCTGATCGAAGCGTCGCTGAGGTCGATGGTCGGCAAACCGCCCGTTTCCGTCACGGTCACGTCTACCGGGAGCACGAAGATCGGGTTGTTTGGATCGTTGGTTTCCAAACAGAGACGCGCTTCGTAGTCACCCTCAGCCAGCCCGGTCGTATCGACTTCGACGACGACCTCCTGGCTCTGGTTAACGGGCACGGCGCCGCTAGATGGAGTCACTGACAGCCAGCTCACGTCGCTCGGCTGCAAGCAGGCCGAACCGCCCGTACCGGAACCTCGAATCGTCCAGTTGCGGCCCGGAACTTGCGCATCGATCAGTCCAAAAAATCCTGGCTGATCAAACTCAGGCGGGCTTCCAGCAACGCCTCCAGGGAAGCCGAGTCCAGCCCAGGAACGCTCCTGAGAGGTGCCGGGGTTGTCGGCAACTGCAACGGCGTAGGTAGCTGCCGATGTTCGATTGACTACACCGATCAAAACATCGCCGCTATCAACGGTAATCGGAACGCCACCGCCGGGCAGAGTCACGGTCTGGAAATTCACTCCTGGAGTGATTGCTTCACCAGTGACGGAGACCACGAAATCGGCTCCGGTCGTCGGGTCCCGATCAGGATCTGTCCAGATATAGACATCAAACAGATCACCGTCGGAAACACCCCCGTTACCGGGCGCAAATCCAATGTCCACTGACTCGAGAGTAAACGGCAGATCCAGCGGGCCCGGAGTGAACTGATTCATCCAAAGCCATTGCTGATCGCCGCCATTGATGATTGTTGCGATTCCACCATCAATCACTAGGTCAACCGGCTCGGTCGGGCCGCCGCCAAGAGTCACGTTAGAGGGCTGGGCCTCCTGAATGTCGTAGGTCAGATCTTCTACCGCACCACCGGTTCCAACATTGGTGATGTTGAAGCTGGTCGAAACCGTTGAGTCAACTTCCGCCAGGAGCGAGAATTCGGTCTGATCGATTTCGGCCGCAGCAGGCGCAGATAAGTTACCCGCGATCGCGGTGGTGAAGTGCGCCTGCGGCGCCGCATCGGCGTCCTCGTCGAAGAGAATTACGCCGAACTCGATCTCACCGTTCATGTTGGCGAGCGGTTCGACTTCGATGGTAATTTCCTGCGTTTCCGTGGTATCGCCGGTGAAACTGAAGGTTGCCGGCGTCACCTGGATGTCGACGTTTGAACCAAAGCTGTCAACCGTTACTGTCCAGTCAGTTGCGACATCGTAAGTGTTCCGAATGGTTCGAGTGAAAGAGCAGCTCGGCGAACAGTCCACATTACGAATGTCTGGCGTATTCAGGGTTTTGACGTCACCGCCGTTGACAGGGTCGGCTGCCAGGTAGTTGGCAATGCTCTCGTCCATGACGAAGCCGGCCAAGGCGGCATCATTCAGATCGACGCGACCGTGGCCGACGTCGTCCCAGTCCCAAGCCGTTTCACTGTCGTCTTTCAGACCATCACGTGATGCAGTCATCTGCATGGCGGACTTAGTTTCGGATACGGTCCAGTCCGGGTTGGCCTGACGGACCAAAACGGCCGAACCGGCGACGTGCGGGCTGGACATGGACGTACCGGACTTGAATCCAAAGCCGAATGCGCCGCCCGCGACGACATCAGCCGCATAGATATTGACGCCTGGTGCCGTGATATTCGGCTTCTGCAAATCCTGTAGCGGCGCTGGAGTCGGTCCGCGCAGGCTGAACCCGGCGAGGATATCGCCAGCGGCCGGATCAATAACTCCGACGGCTTCGGGTTCAACGGTAACTTCGGCCGTGCCGCCGCCCAGGGCTGTCGCCATATCAAGACCGGGCTGGCGGCTAACCATGAAGGCGGAGACGGTCGACGCTTCCAGGCCAGCCATATTCACGGGTGCGCGATCGTCGGTAAACACGATCACAAAGTTGGCGCCCGCGTCCGTTGCGTTGGTAACTTTATCTGCGAATGGACATACGCCGCGCTCGATAAGAGCCGCTTCGCCGTCGAAGGAACCGGCAGGAAACGGATCGCAGCCTAAGTTGTTGGCAGAATCGACGTCGCCCGCCCACCGGAGCTGTCCGGTGTAGGTCGAACCCAATGGTGGGCCACTGCCTTCCAGAGCGGCCACGCCCTGCGGGCCACCGTCGAGGGAAATATTGCCGTCGAAAATCTGGCCGTCGTGGGTGCTTGCGGCCACGCTCATGACCCAGGGGCCACGGTGGCTGACAAGACCCACGGGATCCGGCTCGCCGGCGCTCGTGTTGCCGGCTGATGCGGCGACAAAGACGCCCGCGTCGACCAGATCAAGCTTGTCTCTATCAAAGTCATTCCAGGGGGAACGCCCGCCTGAAATGGAGTAGTTCATCACTGAAACCGGGGGAATCGTGCCGATGACTGCCGGGTCGGTGTGGATCAGCACGCTCTGGAATGCCGCCTGAAGCTCGTTACCGGCGCAGCTATTGCCGCCTGCTGCGCTACAGACATCGTAGGACCGGATGTGCGCGCAGTAGGCGACGCCGGAAATCGAATCAAATTCCGCCGGAAGTTCCGGTGACGGGGAATCCGCATTGGTGACACGGTTACCAGCCGTGGTGCTGGCCGTATGCGAGCCGTGTCCATTCTCATCGAATGGGTTCAACGTACCGTTACACAAGCCATCGACATCCGAAGAGGAGCAGTCCAGATTGCTCAAAACCTTGTCTGGAACGCCGCCGACGCCATGCCCGCAGTCAGGATCGTTATCAAAAGAGGGATGGACCGTTGGATCGCCGATTCCCGAATCGAGGATGGCCGCGACCATGAGCTCTCCGCGCAGGGGCGAGCCGTCAGGGGTTGCCGAGCCGTCCCAGATTGCCGGGGCGCCGATGAAATCCGGACCACGGAATGTATCGATGCTGTAGAGGCGAACGCGCTCGACCGACTTGACGCCATCGAGTGATGCGATGCGTTCGGCTTCGGCCTGCTCGAGCTTCAAGGAAATCCCGTTGCGTAGGTCGAAATAATAGTGAGAGGGCGAGACTGACCGACCCAAAGCCTGGGACATCTGATCGACACGCTGTGCCTGCAGGGATTGCAGCTGCGATCGCCACGCGACGTTGGATGACGCGCTGCGCTCGAATTTGGCAGAGGAGCGCGAGCGGTGTTGATCGATCACGCTGGGCTCGACAAAGTCAATCATGTAGGAGTATCGACCCTGTTCGTCGGCCGGGGCGTACTCCGCCTGCGGGTCGAATTGAACTGTCTGAGAACTGACCAGCGTATTGGCCATCAGGCCGCCAGCCAGCATCAGCAGGCCTAGGACAACGCCTGCGCGCTGAACTATGGTCTGAAGTGATGCGTTAGAACTCATTGTGATGTTGCCCTCTCTATGGGGTTTATGGGTAATGTTCTTGCAAACCAGCGGCGATCCCTCGTCCGCTCGAATCGCGCAGTGGCCGTTGATTCTGTCCACCACCACCGGGCGATCCGACCCCGGAGTGTAATGGCACTCTGGCGTGAAGGTCAAATAGGTCGCAGAAATAGGTGAAACACGGGATGCGGGGCGCATTCCCGACTGTGTAGCGCTGCAGGATCGAGGCTGGTGGGCCCTGACGGCTCGCGAACCAGAAGGGGTTCGGCAAAGGGCTGCGCTGCGCTTGAAGCGTCGCAGCCGTTGGCATTCCTGAAGCAATTCAGCTTCGCAGGCCCACGCCGCGCTTGAGCAGAGTCATGCAGATCAGGAACAGAACCGTGCCGAAGGCGAGCACCAGGCTGTAGGCGACCCAAAGCGGGATGTCGCTCACCCCCAGCAGGCCATAACGGAACGCCGACACCATATAAACAATGGGATTGACCATCGAGACGCTCTGCCAGATGCCTGGCAGCAGCGACACGGAAAAGAAGACGCCACCCAGATAGGTCAGGGGCTGCAGGACAAAGGTCGGAATGATGGAGATGTCGTCAAACTTCTGGGCAAAAATCGCGTTGATGAAGCCTCCGAGGGCGAACACCACCGAGGTCAAAATAAGAATTGAGGCGGTCACCCAGATGTTGTGCATATGAAAGCCTGAAAAGATGCCGGCGATCAGCCAGACCAGCATGCCGACGAGCACGGCACGGAACACGGCACCGGAGACGTAGCCGGCCAGAATGATCCAGGGCGGGAGGGGTGACACGAGCAGCTCTTCGACATGCTTTCCGAATTTCGCGCCGAAGAAAGAGCTGGTGATATTGCCGTAGGAATTCGTTATCACGCTCAGCATGATCAGGCCGGGCACGATGAAATCCATATAGGGCAGGCCGCCCATTTCACCAACTCGGCGGCCGATGATGGCCCCGAAGATCACGAAGTAAAGGCTCATGGTGATGACCGGCGGGATCAGCGTCTGCGCCCAGATTCTGAGAATCCGAGTCAATTCCTTGATCAGAATGGTCTGATAGCCGACCCAGTAACTACGAGCGGAGACCTTCTCGCTCATGCCGCGTCCTCTCGCTCGTCCAGGTTGACCAGGCGAACAAAGAGCTCCTCGAGCCTGTTGGCCTTGTTGCGCATGGAAATGACCTCGGCATCGTGCTCATCCAGCGCCTTGAATACCGCGGTCAGGCTGCGCGACTTCGGCAGGCTGACCTCGAGCGTGTTAGCGTCGCGCTGGACGATATCGATGCCTTCGAGCTCGGGCAGCGAGGCGATCGATTCACGAAGATCCAGCACGAATGTCTCGACATCGAGTTTGCCCAGGAGATTCTTAATACTGGTGTTCTCGACGATCTGCCCGCGGTCGATGATGGCGATATTGCGACAGAGGTTCTCAGCTTCTTCCAGATAGTGCGTCGTCAGGATGACGGTCGTACCGGCTTCGTTGATCTCCCGGATGAACTTCCACATCGCCCGTCGAATCTCGATATCCACACCGGCAGTGGGTTCGTCGAGGATAAGGAGGCGGGGCTCATGGACCATGGCGCGGGCGATCAGCAGTCGCCGCTTCATGCCGCCGGACAGGCTTCGCGAGACCTTATGAGCCTTATCCCAGAGGCTGAGTTTCTTCAGATAGAACTCGGCGCGCTCTCTGGCAACGGCGCGGGGCACACCGTAATAGCCGGCCTGATTGACCACGATGTCGAAGGGCTTTTCGAACTGGTTGAAATTGATCTCCTGCGGGACCAGGCCGATCTCGGCCATGGCCTGGGAACGGTTGCCCTGCACGCTCGTCCCGAAAACGCTCGTCTCGCCGCCGCTGGCGTTGACCAGAGAGCTGATGATGCCAATGAGGGTCGATTTTCCGGCACCGTTCGGGCCCAGGAGCGCGAAGAAGTCACCTTCCTCGACGGTCAAGTTGATTCCTCTCAAGGCTTCAACGCCGTTGCTGTAGGTTTTTTTCAGATTTTTTACTTCTAGGGCGTGCATGAACGTCTAGCCTGCTGGGATGAAGAGTCGCGCAGCGCTGGGGGCAGCGTCGCGCGGCGGAGTCTATCGGGTTGCGGTTGACACGGCGCGAATCAATCGTAACGCGTTCGCGGCCCGTCCGTTCGTCTCCCGATTAGCCCCGAGGCCGACAGGTTTTTGTCGCGATGTCGACTCGCCCGTATAGAGGATGACCTTCGGCCTGTTGGAATCGAACCGGTCGAAGGGCAGAATGAATGGAGAAATCCAGAAACGACAACATAGGCCCATACCGTGCAAATCAAGCCAGGCGCCGCGGCGCTCTTCTTTCTAGCCTGCCTGTCTCCCTCAGGGCAGGCGGCCGAGATCTTCGATGAGCTGAGGGCCTGTGAATTGTCCGGCCCCTCTGGCCTGAGCATCTCGGCACGCTGCGGCACGCTCAGCGTTCCTGAAGATCGCGACGGGGAGGACAGTCGCAGCCTGGGGATCGCCTTCGCCGTCGTCCCGGCCCGCTCGAGCAGCCCGGCGACGGACCCGGTGTTCTTCCTCGCTGGTGGGCCGGGCCAGTCGGCGATCGACGTGGCGCCGATGATCGGTCTGGCCCTGCGCGATGTCAATCGGGACCGGCACCTGATTTTTCTGGAGCAGCGCGGCACCGGCTCATCGCATCCGCTCGACTGTTCGCCGGACGATCTCGATGACATGATCGAGATGGATTTCGAACGCATCAATGCCGCTGTTCGCGACTGCCTGGCGGAGTGGGACGTGGATGTGCGCTATTTCACGAGCATCGATTACGCGCAGGATATCGAAGCTTTCCGCGCCCGCTACGGATTCGACACAATCAATCTGATCGGCGGGTCCTACGGCACGCGCATGGCGCAGGTCTATCTGCGCCTGTTTCCAGAGCGAGTTCGGAGCGTCGTCCTCGATGCTGTGGTGCCGACGCGGCTGCGACTTGGATCGGAACATGGCCTCATGCTGGACCAGGCGCTCGAACTGATGTTCGCCCGCTGCGCGAGCGACGAGGCCTGCAACCGTCGCTTTCCGGAGGTCGAAGCCGCGTTTCGCGATCTGATCGAACGCTATCGGAACAACGGCCAGTCGATCACCATCTCGCACCCTCGGACCGGCGAGGGTACGCCGATCGAATTCAACGACCAGACCCTCGGGGCTGCGCTTCGCTTTCTGGCCTACAGCCCGCAAACGCAGATGATCATTCCGTATCTTGTACATGAAGCCGCGACCACCGGGCAGCCCGAGCGCCTCGCCTCCCAGGCCCTGATCATGACCGATCAGGTCGCCGGCAGCCTTGCCTTCGGCCTTAATTTTTCTGTCGGCTGCAGTGAGGACTGGCCGAGCTGGCCCAAGGACGCCGACAACAGCCAGACCCTGCTGGGCGACAGCATGCAGGAGCTCTATGCCAGCATCTGCGAATGGTGGCCAACGCGCGATCTTCCGCCGGACTTCCATACGCCCTTCGATACGGACACCCCGATCCTGATCCTTTCCGGCGAGCTCGATCCGGTCACGCCGCCCGAATATGGCGACGAGGCCGCGGCGCAGTACGGCAACAGCCGGCACCTGGTCGGCGTCGGCCTGGGACATACGATTACGACGCATCCCTGCTTCAGCGGCATCATCGCCGAGTTCTTCGATACGGCCCGTCTCGAGGGGCTCGACACCGAGTGCACCGAAAGCCTGGACAACGCGCCCTTTTTCATCGACCTCCTGGGACCCCAGCCATGATCGAGACGCAGCAGCTGAGAAAGACCTTCAACAAGGGCAAGGTCGTGGCGGTCGATGAGGTGACCTTTCAGGCCAAGGATGGCCAGATCACCGGACTGCTCGGTCCGAACGGCGCGGGTAAGACCACCACCATGCGCATGCTCTACACGCTTCTCGAACCCGACTCCGGCCAGATGCGCATCGACGGTATCGATCCCCAGGCCGACCCGATCCGAATCAAGCGCGCTCTCGGTGTGGTACCGGACTCGCGCGGCCTCTACGACCGCCTGACCGCGCGCGAAAACATCCGCTATTACGGCAAGCTCCAGGGTCTTGACGAGGGCACGATCAAAAAGCGCATCGCGCACTTTACCGACGTGCTGGATATGGGCAGCTTCATCGATCGCAAAACCGACGGTTTCTCTCAGGGTCAGCGGGTCAAGGTCGCGATCGCCCGTGCCCTGCTTCACGATCCGCGCACGGTCCTCCTCGACGAGCCCTCGAACGGCCTGGATGTCATGACCACGCGCGCACTCCGTCTGTTCCTCGAGCAGCTCAGGCAGGAGGGGCGTTGCGTTGTATTGTCAACGCACATCATGCAGGAGGTCGCCGCCCTCTGCGACCGCATCGTCATTATCTCCGGCGGCCGGGTGGCGGCCCAGGGAACGGCCGAGGAACTACTCGACCAGTCCGGTCAGAGCAACCTGGAGGACGCCTTTGTCCAGCTGATCGGAAGCGACGAGGGCCTGCTGGCATGATGGCGGTCTACTTCAAGGAAATGCTCGACAACTTCCGCGATCGGCGGGTGGTGATCAATACCCTGTTGATCGGACCGCTGATCGGGCCGGTGATCTTCGTCGCCCTGATCGGATTCATGGCAAGCCAAACGACGGAGCGGCTTCAGGCCACGCTCGAGCTGCCCGTGATCGGCCCCGAGAACGCCCCCGAGCTGATCAGCTTTCTCGAGCGTCAGGGCGTCGTGATCAAGGAGGCGCCGGCTGATCCGGAGGCGGCGATCCTGGCCGAGGAAGAGGAGGTGATCGTCAGACTCGGCCCGGACTTCGGCGACGCCTGGCGCGAGGGTCGCCCAGCCCCCGTCGAGCTGATGGTCGACCAGTCCCTGCGCTATGCGGGCACAACGGTCAGCCGCGTTCGAAATTACCTTGATGCCTATGGGCGTCAGATCAGCCATTTGCGACTTCAACTCCGGGGCGTGCACCCGGAGCTGACGCGGCCGATCCAGATTCAGATCGACGACCTTTCGACGCCGGAGTCGCGCGGCGGGATGGTTCTCGCCTTTCTGCCCTATTTCATCCTGATCACGGTGTTCGTCGGCTCCATGCACATGGCCATCGACACCACCGCCGGCGAGCGCGAGCGCAAATCCCTCGAGCCGCTGCTGATCAACCCGATGCCGCGCTGGCAGATCATGGCCGGCAAGCTTATGGCGACAACCAGCTTTGCCCTGCTTACGCTGGCTCTCGGCCTGATCGCCTTCGTCTATGCCATGGGCTTCCTGCCCGTCGAGGAAATGAACATGGCCCTGAGCCTGGATTTCCGCCTCGCGGCGCTTGCCTTCCTTCTCGTCGCGCCGGCGGCGCTCCTTGCCGCTGCCCTGCTGACCATCCTGGCCGCTTTTGCCAAAAGCTTTCGCGAGGCGCAGAGCTACATGGGCATGGTCATCATCATTCCGATGATTCCCAGCATGTGGATTCTCGTCGACCCGACGCGCACGGAGACCTGGATGACCCTGATTCCGCTTCTCAGCCAGAACGTGCTGATCTTGGAGCTGGTTCGCGGTGAACCGGTCAACTGGCTCTGGTTCGCCCTGTCCATCGGCTCGACCAGTCTGCTGGCACTGATCCTCGCGCTGATTGCCGGCACCCTGTACAACCGGCCGCGGTTCATCTTTACTTCCGCCTGATTGGTCGCTCGCGTCTCGGGCGTCTCCAACTGGGTCGCCGGTCCGGCACGGCGCGGTCGTTCCGCGCTATCCTAGCGAGCTGGTTTTACCGAGCAAAGGGGTGCTGTGCCATGTGCGGAATTGTCGCGGCAAACGCCGAACGCAATATCCTTCCGATCCTCATCGATGGACTGAGGCGCCTTGAATATCGAGGCTACGATTCCGCCGGGATAGCCTGCCTAGACGACGAGGGCGAGCTGATCCGTCATGCGGAGGTCGGAAAGGTGGCAACCCTGGTTGATGGCCTGCCCGACGGGCTCGCCGGTCACGTCGGCATTGCGCATACGCGCTGGGCCACCCACGGCGCGCCTTCGCGCAGAAATGCTCACCCCCACCTGTCCGCCGGGCGAGTGGCCGTCGTCCATAACGGCATCATCGAAAATCACCTGGCGCTCAAGGCGCAGCTGATCGATCAGGGCTACCGATTCGAGTCGGAGACCGACACGGAGGTCATCGCTCATCTGATCGACAGCCAGCTGCGCCGTTTCGAGGACCCCTGCGATGCGATTCGGGCGGCCATCGCACGCCTGGAAGGCGCCTATGCCCTGGCAATCTTTCTCAAGGACGTCCCGGAGCGAATCTTCGGTGCTCGCCTGGGCAGCCCGCTGGTCGTCGGGGTCGGCGTGGGCGAGCATTTCCTGGCCTCTGACGCTGCCGCCCTCGTGCCGGTGACCCAGCAGATGATTTTTCTCGAAGACGGCGACCTGGTCGAGGTCTGGCGCGATCGGTGCCGGGTGACACGCCTGGACGGGGGCACGGAGGTGGCGCGGCCGATCCGCATCTCGTCGCTGCCGGCCGATAGTGCAGACCGCGGCTCCTATCGTCACTTCATGGAAAAGGAAATCCACGAGCAGCCCGAAGCGATTGCCTCGACGCTGGAGGCACACCTCGACGGCACGCGCGTGTGTCCCAGCCTTGATCGGGCGATGCTCGCGCGCGTTGAAGCGGTCCATATCATTGCCTGTGGAACGAGCTACCACGCCGGGCTGGTCGCGCGCTACTGGATCGAGAAGCTGGCCCGCCTGCCGGTGAGCGTGGAAATCGCCAGCGAGTACCGCAATCGGCGACCGGCCGTTCCGAACAATACGCTGCTGGTAGCGATATCCCAGTCCGGCGAGACCGCCGACACCCTGGCGGCCATCGAGCATACGCGGAACGCTTCCTATCTCGCCACGTTAGGAATCTGCAACGTGCCCGAAAGTGCGATCACTCGGGCCTGTGACCATGTCCTGATGACGCGAGCGGGCCTGGAAATCGGCGTTGCATCAACAAAAGCCTTCACCACCCAGCTGACCGTCCTTCTTCTGCTCGCCGCCGCCCTGGCCGAAGCCCACGGCGCATCGGCCGAGCAGCATCGGAAAGTCCTGGAGGCGCTGGGGCAAGCCGCTCAGCAGGCGCGTGAAGTGCTCGCCATGGATGAGCATGTCCAGGCCGTGGCCGAAGAGATCGCGACCAAGCCGCACGCGCTGTTCCTGGGGCGCGGGGAGGAATATCCGATCGCCATGGAAGGGGCGCTCAAGCTCAAGGAGATTTCCTACATTCATGCCGAAGCCTACGCGGCGGGCGAACTCAAGCACGGCCCCCTTGCTCTGGTCGACGAATCGCTGCCGGTGGTCGTGACGGCTTCGAGCAACGACATCCTGACGAAATTGATCTCCAATCTGCACGAGGTGCGGGCCCGCGGAGGTCAACTCTACGTCTTCGCCGACCAGGGCGTGACGATGGAGGACGACGCCGATCTGCGCCTGATCCGCGTGCCTGCGCCGCACTCCATCATTTCACCGATTCTCCAGGTGCTGCCGCTGCAGTTTCTTGCCTACCACGTCGGCATTCTCAAGGGCACCGACGTTGATCAACCGCGCAATCTGGCCAAGTCCGTCACTGTGGAATAGGGCCGGTCTGAAAGGACCAACCCGCGTTTCGTGGTGGCATAAAAACGCCCGCATCCGAAACCGGGCGGGCGTTTGCTTCAGGTCGCCGTGTCAAGCCAGGCGGCTATCTTCGGGGGTGCGCTTTCACCTGACGGCACCGTTTTCCAGGGATTCCCCTTCCCATTTGTCGCCGGTCACGGGTCGGTCGGCGCTGGATGGCCGGCCGCCCCGTGGCGCAGGGCAGGATCAGGCGTGGTATTCGCGGCCTTCGCCCAGTGCCTCTTCGGCCCGGTCGGACTCTTCCAGATCCATCAACCACTGCATGACGACTTCGTCTGAGAGAAGTGCGTTGAACTGAGTATCGTTGTTGTATGCAATCTGTTCCATGATCATTCCCTTGCGTGTTCTTGAATAAATGCGCTGATTCGAAAAGCGCGGTCGGGAATAGGGATGCATCTTTTGTGCCAACCGGTCTTCTATCTATGAGAAACAGTGGCTTAGAGAAGTTTCGCGGCGTCGAAGTCGCTTTGATCTGACAGATTTTGTCCGGTGGAGACCGCGGATTGTCGTAATTTTCACTTCCCGGAGAAGTCCGATAAGCCATTGGGTTCCCGGCCGACGTTACTGATGCAACAAAAACAAAACGCGCCCACTTTCCAGTGGACGCGTTCTGCCGTCTGGCTCCCGAGTTCAACTCGGGCGGATGGCAAGTCAGACAGCCACCCGTTTTGGGTTCCCCTTCCCTAAATTCTTTCGTCCTCGAAGTCGTTGATCGACTCAGGCGTGGTGTCGCTTCGAAGCCTCGGTATCGTCGTCGAGCCCGTGGGCCTCGAGATCCATCAGCCACTGCATCACGACTTGATCGGACAGTAATCCGTTGAGGTTGGCGTCAGCGCTTACGTTCAGGCGGGGCTGGTCTTGGTCCTGAACAAAGCTGTGACTGTGATCAAAATCGTCGTGGGTTACGAGATTCAAATTGGCCATGATGTTCACCTTTCCTGCTAATTCTTATGTGGGATACCTAATGCATCAATCGTGCCAAAAGATCTCGCGCGCTCGAATCGGACACTAAGAGGGGATCCCAGAGCCGAAGCCTGCCGGCGCCCCGCCTCTGCTGCGGCCGCTGCCCGCAGGGCGTTGGCCGAACCCCTCAAGCGGTGCCGGCATCGTCCAACCAGCAGCTCGACTTTTATCGTTGTGATTCAGAGCGTTACGAACAGATGCGCCCGAAGCCCGGGGAAACAATCGTTTCGGCTTTCGATCCGAGTGAGTCCAGGTTTCGCAGGCTTGCGGGACGGCCGCGTCGGGTTCATGGCTCTCCCTACCGCCGCCATAGGAATGCGAAAATTCGTCCTGCGCTGGAGCGGAAGTGACGGATATGGTCATCGCCTCAGGCGTTTCGGGTCAAAATGCGTCATCTCTTGCTGACGATCGATTCCCTGACCGCCATGCCGCTGCCCCACGTCCTGCTGCTGCTCGTGATCTGTCTGCTCTGGGCGGGCAATTTCCTCGCCGCCGCCTATGCCGTGCGCGCCTTCGAGCCGATGAGCTTTACGGCTCTGCGCTTCACCTTCGTGCTTTGTCTGCTGCTCCCTTTCATTCGGCGGCCGCCAGGCGGCCAATGGCTCAGGCTCGTCACCTGCTGCTGGACGATGGGCGCCCTCCATTTTGCGCTGCTCTTTTTGGCCCTGGAACGCTCGGTCGATCTATCATCGATTGCGCTGCTGATGCAGGTTTACATCCCGCTTTCCACGCTGCTGGCGGTCCTTTTTCTAGGTGAGCGGATCGGCTGGCGAACAACCTCGGGCATTCTGATCGCCTTTTCCGGCGTGCTCGTCATGGGCCTGGACCCCATGGTCCTCGGGCAGCTGGACGTGCTGGTGCTCGTTCTGGCTTCGGCGCTGAGCTTGGCCGTCGGCACCATCCTTATGCGCAATCTTGAAGGCATCGGCGTTTTCAGCTTCCAGGCCTGGAACGCTACCCTTTCGCTGCCCTGGCTCCTGATGGCCTCGATCTGGCTGGAATCGCCTTTCGATAACCTTGCCGCTTCGCTTTCCCTACCCACCGCCTGGGCGGCGCTCGCCTACTCAGCGATCGCGGCCTCCATTCTCGGGCACGGCGGCTTCTACTGGCTGATTCAGCGCCACGAGATCCATAAAATCACGCCTTCTCTCCTGCTCGTACCCCTCCTTTCTGTCGTGCTCGGCATCCTGGTTTGGGGTGACCGGCCGGGCCCGCGACTTCTGGCTGGCGGCGCGTTGATCCTTGCTGGAGTTTTGTGGGTCACGCTCCGAGCGCGCTGGCGCAGCGCTTCGGTCGATGGCTGAGATGAACGGCGACTGAAAGGCAGGTTCAGATCGGATTCAAGCCACCGCGCGCATGATGGCCCTGCGACATCACACGACAGGAGACATCGCCATGAATCGATTCCCAGCCCTGCAGACCACCTCGAGCCCAACGCCAGCTCATCCATCCCTAGCGGCTTGGCTAATAATGGGCGCTCTGCTGTTCGGATCCGCTGCAGTGATCGCTCTGCCCACAGCAGCCAGCGCCTCGTCGCGGGACGGCCATCGTGAGGTCGTGACCGTGACGACCCTCAGCCCTCACAGCCAGCGCGCGGGCTGGGTCCGAGGGCATCGCGACGGCGGCTACCATCATTCCCGTCGCCGCATCGAGCGTGCCCGTCGCTACGCCAGTCAGGCCACGGCTCAGGCCAGCCTGGCCTGGCGACGGGGCTGCGGTCGCTCCGGCCCGCGCTGGTCCACGAGCTGGGACGATCACTATTTGTGGGCGCTGGACGCCCGACCGCGCGAGCTCCGCCGCGAACTCGATCGTCGCGAAGATCATCTGCACGGCTGCCGCGCCCACCATCGCCACGGCGCCCGACACTACCGCCACGCCTGGCCCTACTGAACTCCGACCCGGGCGGCCCACCCGGCCCGCCCGGACTACCCCAAGCCCCAG
>Ga0207419_1000653_pt1 | contig 29795 bp, 22 predicted proteins | sample ElkSloMetagenome_4_FD_184723 | JGI IMG/M metagenome (GOLD analysis project Ga0207419, IMG submission 184723) | Hot spring microbial communities from Elkhorn Slough, Monterey Bay, USA - MD2A (version 2) | ecosystem: Environmental > Aquatic > Marine > Intertidal zone > Estuary: Microbial mat ... | reverse complement strand
TAAACGTAAACATATACTTATTATTGAAACCATAATTTAAGCGGGTAAAATAAGAAGATAACTCCCACTCAGCAAGTCTTGAATTGGGTGCTTGCCATGCAGAAGAGGCATTCAAATCCCAAAATTGACCTGCATTAGTAGGAAAACTTTGGCCTCTGCCGCCCCATTCTTCATCTCGAGAATGCTGATATGAATAACCGCCTAAAATTGAGAAACTATGTTTATCAATTGTTCTGCTGTAGGTAAGAAAATTTTCATTCAATAGTATGGAACTTTTGCCTGAATTGATTCTTCCATCACCACCTACTCCTGCTCCTCCCTGCAAAACTGTAGGTATATACTCACCCCGTCTATTATTATTAGAACTTAAGCCAAAAGTAGTTTTGAAGGTCAGGTTATTAAGAATCTCGTATTCAGCGAAAACATTTCCCTGAAAACGGTCTGCCACACTTTCATCAATAAATTCAGTAGCAACAGCTACCGCATTATCATGTGCATCATTGAGGCGGGCCAAAGTATACCTGCCATTAGCATTTCGGATAGGTTGATCGGGGCCAAACTTAAAGGCTGCTGCAACAACACCGGAATTAGTTGCTCCTCCGGATCCTTCCTGTGTGCGGGCTCCATCTTGACTGGTTCGTCGGGCAAATAAATTGAGTCCAATTTTTAATTTATCCGAAGCTTGAATATCCAAGTTGCTGGTAACAGAATATCGTTTAAATCCAGAATTAATTATAACACCTTCCTGATCAAAATAGGTACCGGAAATGTAATAGTTGATGTTTTCACTCCCTCCGGATATACCTAGTTGATAGTTTTGAATATTACCGGTTGTAAATATTTCATCCTGCCAGTCCGTATTTCCATCCAGGGCAGTAAAGCTAGCATTAGCATCCTGAATATATTCTGTAAATTGCTGCTTATTAAGTAAATCAAGTCTATTTATTTCATTTTGGATTGAATAAGATGCGTTGAAATCAATGTTAGTTTGACCTACTTTGCCTCGCTTTGTAGTTACCATTATCACTCCATTGGCACCCCTTGATCCATATATGGCTGTGGCTGAAGCATCTTTAAGTACTTCTATACTGGCAATATCTTCTGGCGGAGGTAAAGCGCCCCCCACAAATCCATCCACCACATAGATAGGGTCACTGCTGGCATTTATAGAAGTGCCACCCCGAACCCTCACTTTATAATCAGCTCCCGGTTCACCATTATTGGCAGTGATTTGCACACCGGCAGCTCTACCTTGTAAAGCCTGCACTGCATCAATGGCTGGATAAGCGGTTAATTCTTCTGCCTTAACTGATGATACAGAACCGGTCAGGTCACTCTTCTTTACCGTTCCATAACCTACAACTACTAATTCCTGCAGTTGCTGTATATCCTGGATCATGGTTAAATCAACAGTTGAACGATTGCTTACGGCTACTTCTTCAGTGGTATAACCAACAGAACTAAAAACCAATGTAGCGCCATCAGAAACTTCAATAGAGTACTCGCCCTCGATATTGGTTACTGTGCCATTGGAAGAGCCCTTTTCTAGCACGTTAACCCCGGGCAATCCTTCACTGCTATCATCCGCCGTTACCTTGCCAGTAATGGTACGCGTTTGAATAATTTCCACGGAAGGCGCAACCTTTGTCTTTCTTTTTTCACTTTTTACATCAATGTCATTATTTACCTGACGAAATCGCAAAGAAGCTTTTTTAGAAATTTCAATTAATATAGATTCCATTGACCTGCTCCTGGCCTTTAAGTCAATGGTTACATTTTTATTAATATGCTTTTCATCGTAGCCAAAGCTAAACCCTGACTTTTGCTCTAATACATTAAATACCTCCTTCAAAGAAGCCTGATTGAAGTCAACATTCAGGTATACATCTTTCACACTTTTAAAATCTTGTGCATTGTTAGGAGTAGCCAATAATACATTAAGTACCAAAGCCTGCATAATCACACCTATAAATGAATAAAATAGTGTCATCTTTACTAATAATAGTAATTTGTTTTTCATAATTTTGAATTGATTTTAGTTAAATAATTTCATCTCAGAACGCCAATTACGAGATGATTTAAATTGAGCCGGTATTTATTGCCGGCTTTTTTGCTTCATAGGCAATTAAAATTTTATAGTGACCAAATCATTTTTAATTTTATAACTAAACTTTTCAGTAAAAGACATCCTTTCCAGTATTACTTCCAGGCTGGCATTTCTGAATTTCCCACTGTAATACCAGGGGCCGGCAGGAGAGTTTATTATTTGAATATCTACTCCAAACCATTGCTGCAATGTATTTTTTATGTCATGCAATGATGCACTTTCAAACATGATGACGCCATCCTTCCAGGCAATATCTTTATAATTGTAAGTTGATAATTTTATTTCCTCCTGGCTTACAATGGCTTTTTCACCAGGCTGAAGTATTGTATTGATCTGTGCATTATCCTGATAGGCAATTTGCACCTCTCCTTCTAACAGTGATACTGTAGTAGATGATTGATCCCATGCATCTACATTAAATTTTGTTCCCAGCACCTGAGTAACAATCATTCCTGTTTGTACTATGAAGGGCACTTGTCTATTTTTCTTTACTTCAAAAAATGCCTCCCCTGTAAGCTTAATTATTCGGCTACTGTCACCGAAATTTTCCGGGTACTTCAATTGGCTTTCAGCATTTAAATAGACCATGCTGCCGTCCGGTAAGTGAATTTGAGAGCGTTGACCTGAAGGATTAGTTTTTACAATGTAATTGACCGTGGGTATTTGTTGTTGAGTGGGCTCCGAATACTTTGAGTTCAGAAAATAAGAAACTGAAAATACCATAATTATAATAGCTGCCCAGCGCCACCACACATAATTATTGCTTTGGGGACGATGGATTGGTAATTGATTTTGATTTTCTCTCATCAGGTTCGCCAACACAATTTCATACTCTGATTTTTTAGGTTCCAAGTATCGCGGTTTTACTGATAATAATATTTCACGTGCCAGCAACGCTTTATTGATGTTAGCAGGATTAGTTTTTAACCATTTTTCAAAAAATAAAGAATGGTCATTTTTACTATTTTTTACCCATTCGATAAATTCTTTGTCAGCTAAAAAATCCTCGATATCGTATTGATTGTACTTCATTTATTCTCTTATTCATGTATAAAAGACAAATGATGAAGATTTTCCATCGGTTTTTGTAACTATTTTTTAAATTTTTTAATATTTACAACATAAAAGGAGTTCAATAATACAATAAGCAATATAATAGACCTATTATTGATATTTTATCAAATAAAATTGAATTGTAAAAGTACAAATATGATTTGCAAGTGATTTTTTAAAATGCCTAATGACCGATAAAGTAAATTTTGAGCAGATTTAGTATTGGAAAAATTCATCAGTGCGGCAATCTGATTTATTTCAAGATCTTCGAAATAGTAATAATAAATTATTTCCCGCTGCTTTTTTTTCATTTTAGCCAGGCCCAATTGTATTTGTTGCTTTTTCTCGTCGTCAATTTGGGCATTAATAATCTTATCTTCAACAGAAATTGTCATATCAAAATTAAACCCTTCCATATCATGGCGATAATCAATCTTTTCCCGCTTTATTTTATGAATAATAGCTGTTTTAAGTGATTTAAAAAGATAGAACTTAATGGAAGAAGTATTAGAAAGTTTTTCTCTTTTGCGCAATAACTCAATGAATAGATCCTGAATAGTATCTTTGATATGATTCCGGTCTTTACAAAACTGGCTGGCATAACGATAAAGAACATTAAAATACTTATTATAGATGTGAATGAAGGCAATTTCACTACCTAATTTAAACTCCTGCCATATTTTAAAGTCAGTTTTTTTTGCAAAATCATTTCCAGCACTGATAGCGTCAGCAGCAGGTAATCGAGGGGATGATAAATTAGTTAGTTCTGGCTTTAACATGAGATATTACTAAATAATGCCTAAAATTAGGCAAAAAATTTAGTTCATTATAAATATTTTATCAATCAATGAATAATTTATAATATACTGATTCTATTTTATCGAAATATTTCTACTAATAACAAATGCTAATTTTGACAAAACAAAGTAGACTACATTATTTGTCCTAAATAAAAATGGAACTAATCTATATTTGTAGCCGTAATAGAAAAAAATGTAAAAATATGAAAGCAACCAAAATTTGGTATTTTGAGGAAGTCGACTTATACAAATTATTTTGCCCTCACAGATATCCTCACCTGAAAGAAACTCATAAGTTTCATTATTTCAAAAAGGATCAATTTATATATCTGCAGGAAGATTTTTCTCAAAATATTTTTTTGATTGCTAATGGGCGGGTGAAAATAGGAAATTACTCCCTCGATGGTAAAGAAATTATAAAAGCTATCTTGACGCAAGGTGAGGTTTTTGGTGAAATGGCCCTTACAGGAGAAACCAGGAGAAACGACTTTGCCCAGGCTATGGATGATGACACATCTATTTGTCCTTTAACTATAGAAGATATGCGTGATTTAATGGCGGAAAATAAGGCGCTTAATTTTAAGATTATTAAGCTAATAGGTTTACGCCTGAAAAAAATGGAACGACGGATCGAATCTTTATTATTTAAAGATGCCCGTACCCGCATCATTGAGTTTTTACGAGACAGTGCAGAAGAAAAAGGGAAAAAAGTAGGGTTTGAAATTTTGATTAAAAATAACCTTACACACAAAGACATCGCCAACCTTACAGGCACCTCCCGCCAGACAGTGACTACCATATTGAACGAGCTAAAAGACAAAAACATCATCAATTTTGACAGAAGGCGCATTTTGATTCGCGATATGGCACTATTAAAATAAAAGTGATTTACTTTCACTTCCAATATTAACCCAAAATTTTCTTTTTAAACGAATAAAACCTAATTTTGCGGCCTAATAAATGAAAGTCAAACTTTTTTAAACGATAACAAACAAATGCCATATTTATTTACTTCCGAATCAGTTTCCGAGGGACACCCCGATAAAGTAGCTGATCAAATTTCTGATGCCATTCTCGATGCCATGCTATCTCAAGATCCTGATAGTAGGGTAGCTTGTGAAACTTTTGTAACTACAGGCCTGGTAGTAGTAGGTGGAGAAGTAACCACCAAAGCTTATGTAGAAATTCCAGACATAGTAAGAGACACTATCAAAAAAATTGGCTATAACAGCGAAGATTATCGGTTCGATGCTGAATCTTGTGGAGTAATGGTTACCTTGCACAGCCAATCACCCGACATTGCTCGAGGTGTAGATGAAGCCGAAGATAAAGATCAGGGAGCTGGTGACCAGGGTATGATGTTTGGCTATGCTAATAATGAAACCCCGGAATACATGCCTATGCCACTGGCCTATTCTCATCGATTAATGCAAGAATTGGCACGTATTCGAAAGGAGCAGCCAGAATTGATGCCCTATCTTAGACCTGATTCTAAAGCCCAGGTTACCATTGAATATGACGACAACGATAAACCATTGAAAGTGCATACAGTAGTAGTTTCTACTCAACACGATGATTTTGTAAAGCCGAAAGACAATAGTCATGCTGCTCAAAAAGCTGCTGATGAAGAAATGCTTAAGAAAATACACGACGATACCGTTAAGCATGTAGTTAAAAAAGTGATTCCTGCAGAAATGCTATCCGATGACACTATTTACCACATCAACCCCACTGGAAAATTTGTAATTGGTGGACCTCATGGTGATGCCGGACTTACCGGACGGAAAATAATTGTGGATACCTACGGTGGCAGAGGTGCTCATGGTGGAGGTGCTTTCTCTGGCAAAGATTCTTCTAAAGTAGACAGAAGTGCGGCTTATGCTTCACGTCATATTGCTAAAAATTTAGTTGCTGCCGGAGTTACCGAAGAAGTGTTGGTTCAGGTAGCTTATGCTATTGGCGTGGCTCAGCCTGTGTCTCTTACAGTAAATACCTACGGAAAATCAAAAGTAAATGCAAGTGATACTGAAATAGCTGAAAAGGTTAAGCAAATTTTTGACATGCGGCCAAAAGCAATTGTAGAGAGATTTGGTTTGAAAAATCCAATCTTTTCTGAAACCGCGGCTTACGGTCACATGGGTAGAGATGCTCACAAAATACCCGTGGAGGTAAACTTTGTAGAATTAAAAGAAACCGATGCCGTAAAAGAAGAAATAAGAAGGAAAACAGAGGTTGAATTTGAATTCTTTACCTGGGAAAAATTAGATTATGTAGATAAAGTAAAACAAGCTTTTGGATTGTAAGTAATCAATAGATTTTCAACTTGAACCCTCGGGATTTATTTTATTCTGAGGGTTTTTTTATCTCTTCCACCACCTGGCAACCAATCAGATTGGGGTGATCCAAAATCAAATCAGTAGCATTGCGCTTGCGTAAAAGCCAGCCCATATAAATATCTCCGGCAGCAGCTACACTAAAAATAATTCCGGATAGCAACAAGAAAAAATTGCTCAAAATTAACCCCATTATCCAAGGTAATATGCCCAGCAGTATATATGGAAGTAGAACACCTACCAAATATCTGTTTAAAGGCATGGCCTGATTACAATGAGCGTAGGGCACCAAACCTTTCCAGTTTATACCAAAACTCATTTTATGCCAGCCTACTTTACCGGCAATCATCCACCCAATTCCATGCAATAGCTCATGAATTACCGTACCTATTATTAATAGTGGCATTACAATTTGCCATTCCATTAGATTCAAAAACTCATATTTGACACGATTGATGTCATATATATTGACAATTGGTAATATTGTCAGAGCCAATAGCACTATTACCAGAGGTATTACCTTCAATTGAACGCTACCTGCATCTTCAGTTATATTTTCAACTACCTTAAAACCTTCCATTTAATAATCTATCAAAAGCAAAAATAACATCATTTTGCTTAACAATATAATTTGGCATGCATGTGTAATATTTCAAGGTGCTTATAGCTCTTGTTAGGTGTTCCCTTTTAGTCTCTACAAGTATATATTACAAAAGAAGAAAGGAAAGAAGATGAAAAGTTACAAGATTATATTAGCCCTGTTGTTTATACCTTTTATTACAAATGCGCAATTGGCCTACCTTAATAATGGAACTAAAAAGGAGGCAACATCAGCAGCTCCAAAAGCAAAAAAAGAAGTAGCCGCCCCCAAATTTTTACCTAAAAATACAGCCAATGCCTTTGTTGACTTTGATTATAAAAAGTCTGCTAATGCCATAGATCTAAAATGGAAATTTAACAAGTCATTTACCAATAAAACGGTGCACTTACTTCGGGGGGTGATGAATGAGGATAATTTTATCAAATGGGAAATAGTAAAAGCATTTGGACCACTGAACGATAATGAGATAAAATTTAAATATAAAGATAAAAAGGTAGTAGATAAAACCACCTATTATCGCTTAAGAGTTTCGGAAGATGGAGACATGATAGAATACACAAATTTTTATAAAATCAATTAATTTATATTCATACACTTAATATTGACCTCTGGGTTAAACATCCAGAGGTTTTTTTGTGTCCAACAAAATAAATTTTGATATTTATCTGATTAAAGGCTTATCTGTGGGTGTTTTCACCTTGTTCATTATTAGCTTCCACTGTCATAAATCTACCCAGCAAAAGCCACCCCAGCTTTACGAAATGATTAGCAGATAAAGGCTGCTCCTGTCTATTTCTTATAAATTGAAGATAATGACTGCAACCATTGAAATATCTGCCCATTTTTTTTCATTTTTGAAGACCAAAACATTTTTTTACCATGAAAATCTTAAAATTTGGGGGCACCTCTGTAGGTTCACCCGAAAGTATTAATACGGTTGTCTCCATCATTCAGAACAGCAATCACTCGGAAGAACCGATGGGAGTAGTAGTTTCTGCTTTTGGAGGTATTACAAATCAGTTAATGGAAGCTGGGCAATTAGCGGCTCAAAGCGATGAAGCGTACAAGCAGATTTTTACCACTATAGAAAACCGACACCTGGAGGCAATTCGTGCTTTAATTAAAGTACAAAGGCAAAGCAACGTAATAGCCAAAGTAAAACTAATGCTTAATGAGCTTGACGATCTTTTGCACGGTATTTATCTACTTAAAGAGCTCTCACTACGCACTACAGATCTTTTGCTAAGTTTTGGTGAACGCCTATCTGCCTTCATCATCAATGAGCGACTATTAGAAGTAGGTGTGAATGCTGCTTACATAGATACACGCGATCATATTCAAACCGATAATAATTTTGGGAAAGCACGTGTAAATTTTGATTATACTAACCGATCGCTGCAAAAATTATTTGCCCAAACTCCGGCTATAAAAATAATCACTGGATTCATTGCTTCTACTGAAAACAAAGTGACAACCACACTCGGACGAGGTGGCTCAGATTATACAGCCGCTATAATTGCGGCTGCATTACAAGCAGATGAAATTGAGATATGGACCGACGTAGATGGCGTAATGACCGCCGATCCCCGAATGGTAAAAGCTGCATTTTCTCTGCAGTCTATATCCTATAATGAAGCAATGGAAATGTCTCATTTTGGTGCCAAAGTAATTTACCCACCTACTTTGCAACCAGCTTTTGGCAATGAAATATCCATTCGAATCCGGAATACTTTTAATCCTGCATTTGCCGGAACTTTAATTAGTCGCGAATCCATGAATATTCAATTCCCCGTGAAGGGAATATCTTCTATTAAAGCAATTACTTTAATTAACGTGATTGGTAGTGGCATGGTGGGCGTTCCCGGTGTTGCCTCCCGTTTATTTGGTACTTTGGCTAAATATGACATTAATGTTATTTTGATTACCCAGGCATCTTCAGAGCATTCTATTTGCTTTGCTGTGGATCCCCATCAGTCGGCTCATGCCAAAGAAGTATTGGAAGATGAATTTGCTCTCGAATTACAATCGCGCCGAATTGACAGTATCTCTTTGGAAGAAAACTTAAGCATAGTAGCCATTATAGGTGAAAATATGCGACAAAGCACAGGTATCTCTGGCCGCATGCTCAACGCATTGGGTAAAAATGGGGTTAATGTGATAGCCATTGCCCAAGGATCTTCTGAATTAAATGTATCAGTAGTTATTAATAAAATAGATTTATCAAAATCCCTGAACCTACTGCATGAAGCATTTTTCTTAAGTGATATAAAATCACTCAACATTTACCTGGTAGGTCTGGGCCTAATTGGAAGCACTTTACTTAAGCAGATTGAAAAACAACAGGAGTATTTATACCACCATCATCACTTGAAACTTAATTTGGTTGGCATAACCAATAGTCGAAAAATGCTTATTTCGGATGAAGAAATTCCTTTTCAGGAATGGCAGGAAAAATTGCAGCAAAAAGGTGACAAAGCTGATCTGGAGCGGTTTTGCCAAAGTATAATTTCTATGAATTTGCAAAACAGCGTGTTTGTAGATTGCACTGCCAGCAATAATGTGGTGGCACACTATGAAAATCTTCTGCGCCACAATGTGTCAATCGTAACACCCAGCAAACTGGCCAACTCCGGTAGCTACGAATTTTATAAAAAACTTTTCGACCTAACTTTTCGCCGGGGGGTAAAATTTCTTTACGAAACTAATGTAGGAGCTGGCCTACCGGTTATTACCACTTTAAATGATCTCAGGCACAGTGGCGATCGTGTGATTAAAATAGAAGGAGTTTTATCCGGCACGTTATCTTATATTTTTAATAATTTTAAAACAGGGAAGCAATTTAGCCAGGTGGTAAAAGAAGCCAAAGAGAAAGGGTATACAGAGCCTGACCCTCGCGATGATTTAAATGGCATGGATGTGAGTCGCAAAATTTTAATACTAGCGCGAGAAGTTGGCCTCACCCTTGAACCTCAAGATGTATCAACTGAAAATATATTACCAAAACCGTGCTTAAATGCCGAAAATGTTGAATCATTTTTTCAAGAATTGGAAGCTCACAATCATATTTTTGAAGAACGGAGACAACAAGCTGAAGCTAATAATCAAGTATTGCGATTCATAGCCACCCTGGATGAAGGTAAAGCCCGTGTGGGTTTGGAAGCCGTAGGGGTAGATCATCCTTTTTATCATTTATCCGGTAGCGATAATGTTATATCTTTTACTACTGCAAGGTATAAAGAGCGACCTTTGGTTATCAAAGGGCCAGGTGCCGGTGCAGAAGTTACAGCCGCGGGCGTTTTTGCCGAAATTATCAGTATTAGCAATTATTTATCCATCGCATGAGTGACGCTATAAAAGTTTTTGCACCGGCTACTGTAGCCAATGTTAGCTGTGGTTTTGATGTACTAGGTTTCGCAGTAAACAATCCGGGAGATGAAATAATTATTAAAAAAACCGAGAAAAAGGGGCTGCAAATAATAGAAATTACCGGTGATGACGGGAAGCTGCCAATAACAGTAATAGAAAATACGGCCGGCATTGCTATTCAAAAACTCTGCGAGCATTTACAGTATGATGGTGGCATGGATATTTATTTACATAAAAAAATGCCTTTGGGAAGCGGGCTCGGATCCAGTGCTGCCAGTGCAGTTGCAGGTGTATTTGCCGCCAATGAATTACTGGGTAAGCCACTGACAACAAATGAATTGGTGCAGTTTGCCATGGAAGGTGAAAAACTTGCCTGTGGCTCTGCTCATGCCGATAATGTGGCACCTTCACTATTGGGAGGTTTCGTATTAATAAGAAGTTATAATCCTTTGGATATCGTAAAAATACCCACCCCGGTAAATTTATATGCTACTATTATACACCCTCAGATAGAAATTAAAACCAAGGACGCGCGAGAGTTGCTCAGAAAACAAATATACTTACGTGATGCCGTGGTGCAATGGGGTAATATAGCCGGCTTAATCGCGGGTCTTATGCAATCGGACTATGAATTAATAGGCCGCTCGATGCAGGATGTTATTATTGAGCCGATCCGTTCAATTTTGATCCCAGGATTTGCGCAAGCAAAAGAGGCTGCCCTGGAGGCAGGAGCTTTAGGCTTTGGCATTTCAGGATCAGGACCCTCTTTATTTGCATTGAGTAATGATGCCAGTATTGCAGAAAAGGTAGGTGAGGGAATGAAAAACGTATTTACTAGTTTATCAGTTGATAATGCAGTATACGTGTCAAAAATTAATCATCACGGGCCACAAATAACCGGATAATCTTTTAATTATAGAAAATGGAACTTTACAGCACTAACCAGCAGTCACCCAATGTATCTCTCAAGGAAGCACTTTTTAGAGGTCTTCCTCCCGATAACGGGCTTTATTTGCCCGTGAATATCCCTCACCTTGGTGCCGGTTTTTTTGATGAAATAGAAAATCTGGAGTTGTCAAGTATTGCTTTGGCAGTTTGTAATGCATTATTTGCTGACGAAGTGAATAAAAATGACCTATCGGAAATAGTAAATGACGCTATAAATTTTGATGCTCCCTTGCAGGAGCTTGACTACCAAACGTATGTACTGGAGCTTTTTCACGGCCCTACCCTTGCATTCAAAGATTTTGGTGCACGTTTCATGGCTCGACTTATGGCTCATTTTTTACAACAGGAAAAAAAAGAACTTAACATATTAGTTGCTACATCGGGCGATACCGGTAGTGCCGTGGCCAACGGGTTTTATGAAGTTGATGGCATTAGAGTAATCGTGCTCTATCCAAAAGGTAAAATAAGCCCGTATCAGGAAAAGCAAATTACAACTTTGGGTAAAAACATAGTGGCGGTAGAAGTAGACGGTACTTTTGACGACTGCCAAGCATTGGTAAAAAGCGCTTTTCTTGATATCACCCTTAATACCATGATTAACCTTACCTCAGCAAACTCTATTAATATTGGCAGGCTTATTCCCCAGTCTTTTTATTATTTTTATGCTTATGCAAAATTAAAAACCCAGCAAAAGCCACTGGTCTTTTCAGTTCCCAGCGGCAACTTCGGAAACTTATGCGCGGGAATTATTGCCCACAAAATGGGCTTGCCGGTAGAAAAATTTGTAGCTGCAACTAATATTAATGATATCATTCCCAAATATTTGACCTCAGGCAAATTTGCACCAACGCCATCCAAAAAAACCATCAGCAATGCCATGGATGTAGGGAACCCCAGTAATTTTGTAAGGCTACAAGCGCTTTTCAACCATGAAGAGCAACTGATTAAAGATAAAATTTGGGGAGCTGCCTACACTGATCAGCAAACATTGAAAGCCATTGAAGATATTTCTGCTGATTTTGAATATACGCTTGATCCTCATACTGCCATTGGTTACCTGGGCTTACAAGATTATTTTACTGCAAGTAAAGAAAAAGAACAAATTGGCGTGGTACTGGCAACTGCTCATCCATCTAAATTTATCGATGTGGTAGAAAAAGCAACTGGCAGCAAAGTAATAATACCTGATAGGTTACGTGAATTGTTGGATCGTAATAAGATGGCGATACCTTTAAAAAATGATTTTGAGGAACTGAAAGCGCTTATTTTGGGTGTGGCATCACGATAACTATCTTTAATTTTCAGTTTATTAAATTTTCCAGTGGTGTGGTAATTTAATTACTTAATTTTTGCTCATATTTTATCTTTAGACAAGCAAAATTTGAAAGTATAGCAGCGCTAAGTTCGAAAACTAAACACAGTATAAAGGAAAAAGAAGAGTAAATATTAATATCAGCTGCCATCTTTTCTGCCGGTGTTATGAAATTTTGGCAAAAGCTAAATTTTTTCATTAAAAAAGGCAGAAGCTTGCTTCTGCCTTTTTTAATCTGGATTTCATTTTTTTACAATTGCCAAACTTTAATTTCATCTTTATCCACGAAATATAAAATATTTAGCATGTTGTCAATTTCATATATTGGCTTTTTGTCAGCAAAAACAAACTGGTCATCTACTTCACCACTTAGCTTGTTTAATTTTACTAAACCTACTTCTTTACCATTGCTGGTTTCAAGATTGGTCAATATTGTCATAAATTCGGCAGTTTCTGCAGTTGCGCTATAACGTTTTCTCATGGCTGCATACCCCATTGAATTCAAATCCTCAGTTGAATAATAAGGAATATTGAGCACTTCCATAACACCTCCAGCTTTTGAGTGAGCCATTAGGTATGCGTACTCACCTACACCAAAACCATTGGCAGTAACTGAAGTAGCGGTCACCAATAATCCAGCGCCAATTTTACCCATTGTACCAATATCTGGTGCTTTAAAGCTTTTCTGATACTTTACCGAGCCGTCAAAACCAATAAGTGCTGCAGTCTGTTCAGAGGTAAGTAAATAACCCTCAGCATTTTTTTCAAATTTTACAGGCTCCTCTTTTCCTTCCCATTTAAATTTTTTCTGCAATTCTGTTACTTTAAATTCTTTGGGGTCAATACTCACAATTGATTTGTCAACGTAAACGATATACTTATTTTCCTCCTCATCAAAAAATATCACGGGTTTTTCTTTAAACTCCAGATCTTTTTTGGCTAGCTTTTTACCTGACTCAGGTATAATTATATTAGCCATGCTTGGCGAAATGAAAAATATTCCTTGCGGAGTTTCTTTCATGTAAGAAATTTTTTGTTCACTGTCGGCAACTTGCACTGGCTTTTTCCAAAATTCATCTCCATTTTTATCTACATAATACATGTAGCTGCCTGCCAATAGAAGATACCCTTTTTGGAATTCTTTGAAATCATTAACGGCATCTTTTGTCTTAATTTCCTTTTTAATCTTTGGTTTTCCGGTAGCATTATCATGAATATTGAATCCACCATAATGAACAAAAATAAAATCATCTTCTCTGGGAATAGCATACCTGTAACTACCATTGGTTTTTACAGGTTCTTCCCATATCAAAGTGCCATCAGCCACATTATATGCGGTCATTTCCTCTTTGTTACCCATCATACCTTTGGCTTGCATTACCACTACAGTTTTTTCATTGTTGCACAAAAATATGTTCTGTACATTCTTCTCAATATCCCATAGTCTTTCACCTGTTTCGGCATTCACTACTGTTAAACTTCCTTCATTAGAAAGCAAGAGCTCACCGGTGGAAACAAATCGTGGGCTCAAGTTATAAACAGTACCTCCTGTAGTAGTGAATAAGCTAGTTTTGCCTACAGGTACCTGCCATATCTTTTCACCAGTCATTATATTCACCATACTATAAACTACTTGCTTTTCCTGGTCCACACCCTTTATCAGCATTGCTTTTTTTTCATGCAGTGGCTTCACATCATTTACTTTGTTTAAACCTGCAGCCTTTGATCTAAAAAGAACCTGACCTGTTACAGCATTCATTACCAGCGTCTCGGCCGAACTATTTGTGTTAGATGAAGTACCTATATCCTTATCGCTTTCTACAATAATATATGGCGAAAAACCCATAGATTTATAAGAAGACTCCTTAACGTTCTGAATTTCTTCATACATCCAGGCAACCTCTCTTGTTTCAGGATCAATACCTGCAAGTCCTTGATTGGTTGCAGTCACAAGTACACCAGAAGGATTTATTTTAATCCAATCAATTTTACCTGGTAAATTAATATTCCAGGCAGGAGGTTCAGCTTGACAATGTAAACCGAAAATGGCAGCCAGAACAACTACCAAAAAGATCTTTTTTCTAATCATTTCTCTATTTTTTTGTTTTGTAATAATGAGTAAAGATAACAGCATTTTTTTTGGAAAAAAGTTACATGTAATAAAGCAAATCATTTTGAAAAGTTGTAGATCATGTTATTTCAAAAAACCATAAAAAAATATTGTTTTGAGGTGTGAGTACAAAATATGGAATGTAAGTTTTTTATTCTTTTATATTAAATTTATGCATATAACTCTTACAATTTGCTTTCTTCGGCTAATTTGAAAAGCTAATGACTAGCCTTCTGATGTAGCTGGGCACCAGAAACGGTACACCAAAACAGGATAGTTTTCAATTGATGTTTGTAAAGGCAAAAAATAAAATTTTGTGAAAATATCATTAATTTTATCGGTAAATTCTGCTTTATGTTATCGGTATATTAGTAAGCAAGCTTTGTCAATTTTGCTGCAAAATCTGCTAATTTTGATAATAGTTAGGGCAGAAAATTAATACATACATAAAATCCAGATTATATGACATCAAGAAGACAAACAATAAAAGCATTGACAATGGCGGCTGGAAGCATTCTGCTACCTCTTCAACCTTTTGCAAAAGAAAACGAACCGCAAGCCATTGGCGTCCAACACTATACCTGGCTTACTTTTTTTAAACGAGAAAATAAACAATGGAATCCTGCAGACCCTAAAGCACCTCAAGCACTGAAGCAGGCAGGTTATAATTATTTTGAGCCCAGCTTCGGCAATCCCGATAGCGTAAAAAAATTAGCATTTTGGGTAAAGGAAGCCGGCTTAAACATTAAATCATTTTATGTAAATAGTACCCTTCATTTAAAAGACGAAGCAGAAAAAAGCGTAGCTAGTGTTGTAGCCACTGCCAGGGAAGCAAAGAAACTCGGGGCTGAAATTGTAGTAACTAATCCTACACCGGTAGCCTGGGGGAGCAAAGAAACCAAAACCGACGAACAGCTTAAATTGCAGGCAGCCATGCTTGAAAAATTAGGCCATGAGTTGCGTGCCATAGATATGATACTTGGCTATCACACCCATGATCCTGAAATGATGCGTGGTGCTCGCGAATTTCATCATATGCTGGTCAACACTTCTGCTGAAAATGTGAAATTGTGCCTCGATACTCATTGGATTTTCAGGGGAACCGGCGATTCGGAGCTGGCCATGTTTGACATTGTAAAAATGTATGCTGACCGAATTGTGGAGCTCCATCTACGACAGTCGGATAATGGCATTTGGAGTGAAACATTTGCTCCCGGTGATATCAATTACAAAAAATTAGCTGAGTATCTTGAATCAAAGAATATTTATCCTTACCTGGTGGTAGAGCAAGCCGTGGAAAAGGGAACCCCACACCAAATGAATGCTATTGAAGCCATTGGTAAAAGCAAAGATTATGTACAAAAGATTTTCACTTACTAAAATTTCAATTTATTATATATTACATCATGTGGCAATAAAAGAAAGTTAATTCATTATTTTTGTACAAATTGCAACTGCTACCCTATGGATTTTACAGTATTAGCCAAGATAACTGACGGCAAAACTATTCAACAACCACACCCTACCACCATTACTCAATTAACCATAGATAGCCGAAAAATTACCGCCGGCAAAGGTGTGTTATTTATAGCCATTCAAGGGCCTAACCATGACGGTCATAAATATATAGCTGAACTATACCAACGAAAAGTTTTCAACTTTATCGTGGAAAGCTCTGCTAATGTTGCCTTCGATTCGTACCCCGAGGCAAATTTTATACAAGTAGAAAATAGTATTGCAGCCTTACAAAAAATTACCGCTACTCATCGTCAAAAATTTGCTATTCCAATCATCGGGATAACCGGTAGCAATGGCAAAACGATTGTAAAAGAGTGGTTGAGTGAAATGTTATCGGAGCATTTTAATTTATTAAAAAGTCCCAAGAGTTTTAATTCACAAGTAGGGGTGCCCTTATCGGTATGGCCATTACATGACAGGCATCAGCTGGCAATTTTCGAAGCTGGAATATCGCAGCCCGGAGAAATGTCTAAGCTGGAAAATATCATAAAACCCACTATCGGAATTTTTACCAACATCGGTTCGGCACATGATGAAGGATTCCAATCACGAGCAGATAAAGTAATAGAAAAAACTAAGCTCTTTCAACCATCAGAAATAGTTATCTACTGTAAAGATTACGATCTGATTCATCAGCAAATGAATAAACTTGATCAACAAAAGACATTGTCGTGGTCAATGACTCAAGATGCCGATATTCGGATCAATCAAATTACCAGCAATGACAAAACCATTTTGAGCTTTCAACATTTATCCAAGAATTTTTCTTTCGTGGTACCTTTCATTGATAAGGCATCGCTAGAAAATTGCATTCACTGCCTTGTTTCAATGTTGTATTTAGGCGTAAACGCGGAAACGATTCAGACTAAACTACACCTGCTAAAGAGAATTAGCATGCGACTAGCGCTAAAGCAGGGGGTTAATGATTGTCAAATTATTGATGATAGCTACAACAATGATTTGGCAGGGCTGGAAATTGCCTTGCAATTTTTGCAGCAACAAAAGCAAAAGCCTCGAAAATCTATTATTCTTTCTGATATACTTCAAAGTGGTCTGCCACAAGAGGAATTGTATAAAAAGGTAGCACAACTTTTAAACTCACAGCCATTAGAAAAACTAATTGGCATAGGTCCGGAATTAATGAAATACGCCCATTATTTTGAGAATGATTCACGCTTTTATCCCAACACTCAATCATTTCTACAGGATATCACTAATCTAAATTTTGACCGTGAAAACATATTGATTAAAGGTGCCAGAATATACGAATTCGAGAAAATTGTAACCAGGCTACAGCAAAAAATTCATAATACTGTGCTGGAGATTAATTTAGACGCTCTCACCCATAACCTGAATTTTTATCGTAGCCAACTTAAGTCAACCACCAAAGTAATGGTAATGGTAAAAGCTTTTGCCTATGGAAGTGGATTAGGTGAAGTTGCTAATTTATTGCAGTACCACAGAGTAGATTACCTGGGGGTAGCCTATACCGATGAAGGAGTTGTTTTAAGGGAAAATGGGGTTAGGCTACCAATTATGGTTATGAACCCCGCTCCGGACGATTTTACTCGAATGATTCAATATCAACTGGAACCAGAAATTTACAATCATGAGCTGTTGGAAAGAATAGTTGATTTTAGCCTAAGCGTAAAAGAAAAAATTAATATTCACTTAAAGCTAGATACCGGCATGAGAAGGCTGGGTTTTGAATCAACCGATTTGGTAAATCTTATTACCATCTTGCAAAAAAGTGATTATATTTCCCTTGCATCCATATTCAGTCATATGGTAGGTGCTGATGATGAGCAGCATAACGAGTTTTCCCATTTACAGGCAAACAATTTCAAAGACGCAACTTCAAAAATTTTGGCACAGACCGGGCAAAAACCTTTACTGCATTTGCTCAACTCTCCGGGAATCGTGAGGTTTCCGCAATATCATTTTGATATGGTGCGCCTGGGCATAGGGCTTTATGGGGTAGAAGCTACAGGCATGCAACAAGATGCACTGGAGCAAATAAGTTGCCTGAAGTCTCGTATTTCGCAAATTAAACAAATTAAAGCCGGCGAAACGGTGGGTTACAGCCGTAAAGGTAAAACTGATAAAAATGCCACTATTGCTACTATTGCCATTGGCTACGCCGATGGTTATCAACGGGCATTCAGCAATGGCAAAGGTGAAGTACTGGTGAATGGCCACCGGGCTAAAGTAATTGGCAACGTATGTATGGATATGACTATGGTAGACATAACGGATATACCAGCCGAAGAAGGTGATGAGGTTATAATTTTTGGAAAAGAATTACCTATTGCCGAACTGGCTGCAAAAATTGACACTATCCCGTATGAAATACTCACCAACGTGAGCGAAAGAGTAAAGAGAGTATTTTTTACAGAATAAAAAAGCCAGAAAAGAATAAATCTGTTCTGGCTCAAATATTTCTTCAATATTACATTTTTTACAATCTGACGCCTATCCCGAGTCGTAGTGCAAAATCCTGATTAATTACATAATAATCGGAATTAAGTTCCAAAAACCACTTCTTGCTTAAACCAAAAGTATAACCAAGCCCAAGGTCAAAATCAGAATTGCTTGACAAAATGCCTCTCATTCTAAAAAATAATGGATTGATAGGATACCATCTGGCACCCAAAGCCACACCAAATGGCATATCAGGCTTTTGCCAGGTTTCAATACCACCGGTAAGGGCGATACTGCGAGCAGCAAAATAATTGACCTCAAAACCCATGTTTAAAGTTGGGTAATCTTCAAAAAACGGACTTTTAAGCATATCAACTCCACCTAAAAGACGCCACTGAGCGAAGCTGGAAGTACTACCTACAGCAACTAAGAATAAAATAATACAAAATATCTTTTTCATTTCTAGTATTTTAATGTTCGAAGCAAAAATAGATAATCCAATGTTATTTTTCCTTGTCATGTAATTTTTTCAAATCATTTAAATCGTCACGTAGACGTGCAGCCTCCATAAAATTAAGTTCCCGGGCAGCAGTCTCCATCTTTCTTTGTGTATCCTTTATCGCTTTATCCAGTGCTTTTTTATCCATATATTGCACTACAGGGTCAGCAGCTACTGAAGTCTCTTCTTTTTCAACGTAATATTTTTTACCTGCTTTACTTCTTTCAGCAACTTTGGTTTGCCCCATAATTGCATCTTTCGACTTGATGATAGTCTTTGGAGTGATGTTATGTTTTTGATTATATTCAATTTGAATTGCCCTTCTGCGGTTAGTTTCATCAATGGCAACCTGCATCGAATCCGTCACAGTATCAGCATACATTATTACCCGGCCATTTTCATTTCTGGCTGCTCTCCCGATGGTTTGCACCAATGAGCGCTGATTACGTAAAAATCCTTCTTTGTCGGCATCTAAAATAGCCACCAATGAAACCTCGGGTAAATCCAGACCTTCTCGCAATAAATTTACACCTACCAATACATCAAACACTCCCAGTCGCAATTCTCTGAGAATTTCTACTCTATCCAAAGTATCTACTTCGGAGTGGATGTATCTACATTTTACATTGGCTCTTTCCAAAAATTTAGTGAGTTCCTCGGCCATGCGTTTGGTAAGGGTGGTAACTAAAACTCGTTCTTCTTTTTTTACTCTTTCATCAATCTCTTCAAGCAAGTCATCAATTTGATTGATGGAAGGCCTGATGTCAATTTCCGGATCTAACAACCCCGTAGGGCGTATCAATTGTTCTACTATAATTCCTTCTGAGCTTCTGAGTTCATACTCACCAGGAGTAGCGCTTACAAATATCACCTGGTTGAGCATTGATTCAAATTCATTGAATGTAAGTGGCCGGTTATCAAGTGCCGAAGGTAATCTAAATCCATAATCTACCAGGTTGACTTTCCGGCTCCTGTCACCTCCCCACATAGCACGCACTTGAGGTACAGTCACATGGCTTTCATCAATCACCATCAGGTAGTCATCCGGAAAATAATCCAGCAGACAGAACGGACGGGCGCCTTGCTGTCGGCGATCGAAATAGCGTGAATAATTTTCTACCCCATTGCAGTAGCCTAGCTCCCGAATCATTTCTAAATCAAATTCGGTACGTTCTTTTATTCTCTTAGCCTCCAAAAAGCGTTTGTCCTGCTCAAATAGATTTACCTGTGCCACCATATCATCCTGTATTTGATGAATGGCCTCATGCATTACATCTTTGCTGGTAACAAAAAGATTGGCCGGGTATATTACTACACGCTTCTCTTCAGTGATTTTGCTGCCGCTTTCAGGATCTATAATGTGAATAGCTTCTATTTCATCACCCCAAAAATATACCCGGATAGCAAAATCGGCATAAGCTGCGAATATATCCACCGTATCACCCTTTACCCTGAAGTTACCTCGATTGAAGTCCCCTTCAGTCCTACTGTAAAGAATGTCTACCAGGGAAAATAAAAATTGATTGCGAGGAATCACATCACCAATGGCCAAATTAACCACATTCTTGCCAAATTCTTCAGGGTTACCAATACCATATATACATGATACAGAAGCCACCACAAGCACATCGCGACGGCCTGAAAGCAACGCCGATGTAGCACTAAGCCGCAGCTTCTCAATTTCTTCGTTAATGCTCAGGTCTTTTTCTATATAAAGATTGGTAGATGGCAGATAAGCTTCCGGTTGATAGTAGTCGTAATAAGAAATGAAATATTCCACCGCGTTATCCGGAAAAAATTGCTTAAACTCACCGTATAGTTGGGCTGCCAGGGTTTTGTTGTGGCTCAATACCAGCGTGGGACGCTTAACCTCCTGCACTACATTGGCAATGGTAAAAGTTTTGCCTGAGCCGGTCACTCCCAGCAATGTTTGTGTGGCATCGCCCCGCTGTACTCCCGCGGCTAGTTGCTTAATAGCCTGTGGTTGGTCGCCAGTGGGTATGTATTCGTTTACAAGTGTAAATTCCATTCAGTAGATTTCTGTGGTTGTTTTATTACAACGATGATGAGGCACTTGATTGTTATATAATAAATCTTTTAGCTATTCCAAATCTCCCAACTTTTCTCTGCTTGCAGGTAAAGCATCTCCAAACCATTCTTTACTTTTGCTCCTGCTTCTTTGCCCAGCTGCATGAATTGGGTTTCTTCAGGATTATACACCAAATCGTACAGTAAGTGCCGCGAGGTAAGATCGTGATAATTTATGGCGGGAAATGAATCTACAAGCGGGCTCATACCCAATGGCGTAGTATTAATGATTAGGTTATGCGTTTGCAGTAGTTCTTTGTTTTCATGCAGATGTTGATACGTGACCACCTTCGATTTCTCCTGACGCGATACCTCCAGGAAAGTAATGCCCAAATCCTGCAAAACAACTTTCACGGCTTTGGCAGCACCACCAGTACCCAGCACCAATGCTTTCAGATTTTTTCTATCGTGCATGAACTTGAGCAATGATTCACGAAAACCAAAATAATCAGAATTATAGCCCGCAAGTTTTCCCTGGTCTATTTTTATTACATTAACAGCTCCGATTTTCTCAGCCCGGTCGTCAATTTTATCCAAAAACTTTTGTACTTGTTGCTTGTAGGGAATGGTAACATTTAATCCTTGTAGCGCTGGTTTTTCTGCCAATAAAGCCGGCAATTCCTCTATATTTTTCATGGGGAATAATTGATAATCACAATTTTGAATTCCCTCCTTTTCAAATTTTTCTGAAAAATATTTTCTGGAGAAGGAATGACTCAAGGGATAACCGATCAAGCCGTACAATTTCATAGGCAAGCTTTTTATTTTTCAGTTTCGCTTTCGCCAAAACTCTCAATTAACCATACTGATACAATGCCTGACACCATTAATGCTATGGCAATTAAAGTGCTGGCGGCAGTAATTTGAGGCAAGAAGTGCTCATAACTTTGAATTACCTTTTCACCATCTTTAATCACCAAATTACCCAATTGGTCTTGCAGGTAAATTGCATGCTTCCAGGGCCAAATGATAAGTAAAGATCCAAGAATAAAACCTGTAAGTACTGCTATTGTGGCATCATGAAATCTTTTTAATACAAACGCAATTAAATGCGACAGCCCTATAAAACCAACAATTGCTCCTATTGCTACAGGAATTATTATTTTAATGTTGAAGTCAGGTATAGCTTTTAAAAAAAGTAGTCGATAATTACCCATTAGAATTAATACAAAAGAACCCGAAAGACCCGGTAAAAGCATGCTACTGATGGCTACTACTCCACAAAAAATCAGATAGATGAAGTTTTCATTTTCTGATGCAGGATTTAAAAAAGAAATATAAACTGCCAGGGCTGTTCCTACCATAAGCATCACGATAGAAATAAAATTCCATTGTTTGATTTTCTTACCTACAAAAAATATGGATGCCAATATAAGTCCAAAGAAAAAAGACCACACTTGTACAGGATACTCATTGAATAAAAAATCGAGTATCCGTCCTAAACTTATTATACTCACAGCCACTCCTAAAAAAATAGCGAGTAGAAAAGGTAAATTGACGTGACCGCTTAATTCGCGAAAGCGAAAAGAAGATGCCAATTTAATAGCTGACAGATCAAACGACTTGAGCGAGTTTATTAATTCTTCGTAGATATTAGTAATAAAGGCTATTGTGCCACCTGACACCCCGGGAATTACATTGGCTGCGCCTATTCCTACGCCTTTGAAAAACAAAAGCAGGTATTCTTTAAAATTTCGCATGGCAAGACCTGGTAAGAAAATTAAGATACATCCTCATCATCGAAACTATCGAGAAAATGATTGAAAGTATCACCTCTCAAACCTAACCTGATTGTTTCAAGTGGAATGATTTCATTTGGGGCTATATTGCCCAGGTTTACATTGGGGCCCAATAGCTTGATAAACCACACTTGTTGTTCTTTTTGAGGGGCTTCCCAAATGATCTTTTCGAAGGGTATTTTAGTCAGTATTTCTTCTACCAACCCTGACCTTACCTCGCCACTTGAGCGAAAAAGGCCTACCGTACCACCTTCGCGGGCTTCACCAATTACCTTCCAGGAGCCAGCATCAAGTTCATCCTGCATTTGCTTGATCCATTTGTAGGGAGGGATTATTTTTTCGGCATCTTTAGAGCCTACTTCCGAGAGTACCGTTACGTGCTTACTAAGTTTACGAATGTATTCACACTTCACATCGTGATCCAATTCAATAGAACCATCTGATACTTCAGCATATTCTACATTGAACTTATCCAATACTTTTATGTAATCTTCAAATTGGCCTCTTATTACAAAACTTTCGAATAGCGTACCACCAAAATAGGTAGGAATGCCTAAGTCTCGATAAAGCTGAATTTTTTCTTTAAGATTGGGGGTAACATAAGATGTACCCCATCCCAATTTCACGATATCAACATAATCGCCACCAATGCTGATAAAGTCTTCAACTTCTCTCAAGCTATAGCCTTTATCCATTGCCATTGTAAATCCTGACTGACGTGGCTTGACAGGCCTTTCAGGAATTTTTTTCAACATGTAATTCATTCAAATACTTTTTTACACCTATTAAAAGCGCTGGCAAATTTAGTGGTCATTATTTACAATGCATGAACTTTTTCAATATTATTTTCAAAGATTACTTTGCCGGTATTGGTCGATGATCTTAAACAGGGCTTTTTGGGTCTCTAATTTTGGAAAAAATTCTAACAAATCTTCATGTTTATCAAAGTCTAACACAAGGGCCTGCTCCAATAAATTAAAGGCTTCTTTGTATTTACCATCAGAAATTAAGTAGGCTGTAGCACGATAATAAAGTTCAGCAGCTACAGGCATTTCTTCTATTCCAGTGTTTACAATGTTTACCGCTCTTGTATAGTCACCCTGCTCATAATAAATAAATGACCAGTTGAGCCAGGTTTCTGCACTTTCAGGATTAAGTACAGCCGCTTCCTGGTAAGCATCAAGACTACTCACCACATTGCCGGTTTTAAATTCGGCTTCGGCAAGCAATTGCCAGTATTCAGCATTTTGCTCAGCAAACTTTACCGCCTTGCTTAAAAAATGTACTGCTTCAAAAAATCGCTCTTGTTTGCAAAGGCAAAGACCCAGACCAAACCAAGCTTCTCCATACATCTTGTCCAACTTAATGGCTTTTCTAAAATACTTTATCCCAAGCTCAAGCTGGTTCAGCTTTTGATAAGTAGAGCCCATACTACAATACACCTCCGCGCTCGGGCCTTCGTAGTCTAAAGTTTTACGATAAGCATCTAAGGCCTTGGTATATTTCTTTAGATGCATGTAGCTATTGCCCATGTTATAATAGGCAGACGCAAAATCTTCTTCAATAACAACCGCAAATTCATACGCTTCTATGGCGTCTTGATATTTTTCCAGCTTGTTAAACACGATCCCCAGATTATACCAGGCAAAGTAAGAATAAGGGTCCTGATCAATAAATTGCTGGTAATATGCAAGGCTGCTTTCCAGCTCACCCGTTACATCAAGACAATAGGCTAGTTCATAAAGAGCACTTTCATGATTAATATTGGCCTCGATTGCTTTTTTATAATGGTATATAGCCGACTTATAATCCGACTTATTTTGATAAGCTAATCCTATATTGTAGTAGCATTCATCTTTATCTTCTACCATTGGTAGTGCTTTTTCAAACGCTACAATGGCATCATCGAATGTAGACTGCATAGAAAAAATATGGCCTTTAAGCAGTAGAATTTCATAATCGTTTGGCTGAAATTGTTCTGCTTTTTCTAATATTTCCAATGCCTCTTCAAAAGACTCCAGATTACTGAGAACCTGCGCTTTATCAAGCATTATCTCAGTAGAAAAAGGGTATTGTTCTATGGCAATATTACAAGTTCTTAATGCCTTTTTATAATTACCATGATCAAGGTAGAAATCTATTATTTCTTCATAAGTTTCAATATCGTAAAACCCATAAGACTTATTTTTTAGCTGCTCTTCAAATTTTCGTATCAGCTCTTTCTGCTCTTCTCTTCTTTTATAATTTTCTCCCATTGTGAGCTTATTAAGGTTTTTTCATCAAATCTCTGCAAAAGTTAGAAAAATAAAACCAAAAAAAGTATAACTCCACTATTTTTTTTAATCCTATTTTCAAACTTTGGCTTTTAGTTGCTCGCAAGACCAGTTGATGGTATCATCTATGGAACGAAATTCCAGAAGTAGATCTTGCTTTATTTTATCATTACTATAAAATACCCGACTATTGCCAGATGATATAATTTCTTTGGTAATACTGGCCCTACGGAAGGTAATTAAAGACTTTAATTGACTTAACCAATAGCCTAATCGAAGCATAAAATTACCGGTTTTAATCGAAGGGGGCTTTTTATCAAAACATGAAGCCATCTTTTCAAAAAGCTCTTTATAAGATATACTTCCGGCTGAAGCAATGTATTGATCGCCATTGTTACCTCGCTGAAGCAAGTTGACTACAATATAAGCCAAGTCTCTTACGTCGATATAATTTACTTTAGTATCTATAAAAAATTTATTTTCATCGTAAACATACCTGAATAACCTGGTGCTACTCTCATGCCAGTTTCCGGGGCCTAATACTACTGAAGGATTTACAACCATGGTAAAAAGTCCTTCCGTTTTACCTCGCCATGCTTCCATTTCAGCAAAAAATTTGGCCTTGGCATAATTGGTCTTCAAATTATCCAGCTTTTGAGGTGAGTCCTCGTTCACTTGTTTTGGCTTGCCATTGAGGTTATGATTAGCAAAAGTGGCTATGGAGCTAATAAGAATAAACTTTTTAACTTTTCCATCCAGGCATGCATTTATTAAATTACGCGTTCCCTCCACATTAATTTGATACAAAAGTTCTTTATCTTCCTGATGGTACGACACCATGCCTGCCGAATGTATTACATAGTCAACAGAAGATACAATTTCCTTTAAAGTAATCACATCTAAGATATCGGAGCTGATCCATTGAATTTTATCTTGCAGATCATCTAGTGCGGAAATGTCACTGGTTTCTCTTCGTAATGCCTTTACACTGAAACCGTTATTTACTAACGCTCGGGCAATAAAACTTCCAACTAATCCACTGGCTCCGGTAACTAATACCATTTTATACTTTTATAATGTACTATTGAGTAAATTATGCTTGAGTGCTTTTTTAAAAGCTTTGTGTTGTGGCAATGTTTGCAATTCTTCAGCATGTTTTAAATGATGACAATCGCTACCCAAAAAATTTACCATGCCTTGCTCTATCATCCATTCAGCCATTTTTTGAACTACTTTTCCATAATACCCGGTAATAGACATCAAGTTAATTTGCCATAGTACGTTCATTTGATTTATTTCGTGTACTTTATTTTTATCTATAGCAAAAAATTGATAGCGTTCGGGATGAACCAATATTGGCTTAAGCCCTCTGGCATTTAGTTGAAAAAGTACATTTTTCAATTGAATAGGTTCATTTATAAATGAAGCTTCCACTAATATATACCCATCACCAAAAGTAAGCAACTCTTCAGGTGTTTTAATAAGCTCTTCAAAATGCTCATCAATAAAATATTCTGCAGCAACTTCAAAAGTTACGTCTATATCATTTTCAATAATCAGGTTTTTAATATTTTCATATTGCTCAATAATGCCCGCACGGGTATTTGGAAATAAATCAGCACGGTAATGCGGAGAAGTTATGATCTTTGAATAGCCAAGCGAGCGGAGCTTTTTAATCACGGTCAGTGATTCTTCGGCTGTATTTACGCCATCATCAAGGCCGGGTAGTAAATGTGAGTGAATGTCTGTTTTTAGCTGAGCGAAATAGTTTTTGTTCTTAAACATGACTTTGACTTTCTTATTATTTCAGCGACTTTTTATACTCTAGAAAATTCGGTAATTGTTGATCTTTTTCAGAGATCTTTGGCTGATCTGCCCCCCAATCAATATTGAGGGTGGGGTCATTCCATAAAATACCATTTTCAGAGGCTTTGTTGTAATACGCTGTACATTTATAAAAGAAAATGGATTCTGTAAGGGTAAGGAAACCATGAGCAAAACCCGGAGGAACATAAAGCATATTTTGCTTTTGCTCATCCAATACGCATTTATAATGCTGGCCAAAAGTTGCAGATCCTGCACGAATATCAACCGCTACATCCAGTACTTTACCTTTTATTACTCTTACAAGTTTACCCTGGGCATATTCTCCTTCCTGAAAATGCAACCCGCGTAAAACGTTAGCTGCCGAAAAGGATTGATTATCCTGCACGAAGTCTTCAGTAATACCAGCTTCAACAAGCTTCTTCTTATGGTAAGACTCAAAAAAATAACCTCTGTGGTCGCCAAATACCTGCGGTACTATTTCTACCAGGCCATCAATACCGGTTACTACTATCTCCATTGGTGATTAAATCTGTATTTACAGTTACAAAATTACAAGGATAAAAAGAGAATAGCAGCCTATTTGATATTTATTTTGAATGGATTTATAGCAAAGCAATTATAGTACATTATAAAGTTTTGCTGTTATTTAAATTGGTGCAATAGAAGTTGATACACCTGTTAACAGTTTGCCAACAAAGCTAAAGGCGCTTAAATAATAGTAGTAATCGGCATAAGTAGTTGCAATTAATCATTTAAATTTGTGCTTTCTAAGAACTCAAACCTCCTTTATCCGGTTGAGTAAATTAACACCTATAAATTTTTGAATGGATCTTATTACAACTGATATAGAGCAGGAGAAGGCGCTACTTGTTGGCTTAATCAATCGTGAACAATCACCTGAAAAGGTAAATGAATACCTGGACGAATTAGCTTTTTTGGCAGAAACACTTGGCGTGGAAACAATTGCCCGATTTACACAGCGACTTGACACTCCCGATGTTCGCAGCTTCGTAGGAAAAGGAAAACTGGAAGAAATTAAAGAATATTTGGCTGCTTCGGAAGCCGACCTGGTAATTTTTGATGATGACTTATCGCCTTCACAACTTCGCAACCTCGAAAAATACTTGAAGTGCAAAATTTATGACAGAAGTTTATTAATTCTGGACATATTTTTGAAAAGAGCGCAAACTGCCCAGGCGCGTACGCAAGTAGAACTGGCACGCTACCAATACTTGATGCCGCGGCTTACCCGCATGTGGACTCACCTTGAGCGACAAAGAGGTGGTACTGGTACCCGTGGAGGAGCCGGTGAGAAAGAAATAGAGACAGACCGTCGTATTATACGCAATCAAATTTCTATTTTGAAAAAGAAATTGGAAAAAATAGAAAAACAAGGCCGTACGCAGCGAAAGTCGCGTGCAAATATCGCGAAAGCTGCATTGGTAGGTTATACCAATGTAGGCAAAAGCACCATTATGCGCTTGTTGACCAAAAGTGATGTATTTGCCGAAAATAAACTATTTGCAACCGTAGATACTACCGTGAGAAAAGTAGTAATTGATGGCATCCCGTTTTTACTAAGCGATACGGTAGGTTTTATAAGAAAATTGCCGCATCATTTAATAGAAAGCTTTAAGTCTACACTAGATGAAGTATTAGAAGCTGATGTACTTATTCACGTGGTAGATGTATCACATCCTTCTTACGAAGAACAAATAGCCATCGTAAATGATACCCTGCAAGAATTAGGCGCTGCTGATAAAGAAACAATATTGGTTTTTAATAAAATAGATCTTTTGCCCAAAATTGTAGAAGAAGAGGAAGAGGATATAGAAGCAACGCTCGAAGAAGAAAATGCAGATGAAAAAGAATATAACCACCTGCAAGCTTTGAAACAAAGTTTTATAGGCAAAGGCAATGTAGACGCCGTGTTTGTGTCAGCCGGGCAAAAGGAAAACATAGATGAATTGAGAGCGCTTTTGCTGAAAAAAGTAGCAGAAAAGCATTTTAAAATTTTTCCTAATTACCTGGATAATAATACCTATTGGCAAGCATGACTTTCTAATAGAGAAATTGTAAATTTTGAGCAATTCAATTAACTTTGCAGCCCTGATTAATGGCCCTTTAGTTCAACGGATAGAATAGGAGTTTCCTAAACTCTAGATCCAGGTTCGATTCCTGGAGGGGCTACACTTTCCTGCTCAGTTGAACTTTGAGCGTGATATGCACCCGAAATTATAACCAATTGTTTAAGTTGATTAATGGGTTAAGTATATTTTTCATTTTGAAAGTCATTCGGCTAAGTAAAACATCAAGTGATGATTTCCTGATCGCGCAAAAAATTAATGGCACTATTCTTTATAAAATTTCTATCTAATTAGGTGATTGAATTAGGCACTGATTATTAGACAGGTCTTTCAAAACTGATTTACGCGGTAATTATCTGGTACGGTGTTTCCCTTCTTGCTATTCCTCTTACAGCCCTTGCCACCATCAACTGAGGTAAAAAGAGAATAGATTCACTGCAGAACACGATTAAATTTTATTATGAAAAGGTGCTTCATCGGGAAAGGAAGGTATATTACCTGGAGAGGCCCCGAAAGGAGAGGAAGCTGCCCGAGGTATTAAGTGAAGATCAGATCAAAAAGCTAATTGAAAGCACTACTAATCTTAAGCATAAGAGTATAATTATGATCATATATTCTGCAGGTGTGAGGATAGGAGAATTACTTAAACTAAGAAAGCAGGATATATTGGCAGAAAAAAAGATTATTTTTGTAAGAAAAGGGAAGAGAAATCG
>Ga0207419_1000651_pt1 | contig 29853 bp, 29 predicted proteins | sample ElkSloMetagenome_4_FD_184723 | JGI IMG/M metagenome (GOLD analysis project Ga0207419, IMG submission 184723) | Hot spring microbial communities from Elkhorn Slough, Monterey Bay, USA - MD2A (version 2) | ecosystem: Environmental > Aquatic > Marine > Intertidal zone > Estuary: Microbial mat ... | reverse complement strand
GCTCGGTCGTCTCGCGCAGCACAAGCACCGGTTTGCCGAGGCTGGGCGCTTCCTCCTGAATGCCACCCGAATCCGTGATTATGATCTCGCTCGCTTCCAACATGGCCACGAATTCGGGATAGTCGAGTGGATCAATCAGGGCGATGTTAGCGATCTGCGAAAGCTCTGACCGCATGATCTTTTCCACGTTCGGATTGGGGTGGAGCGGATAGATGATTGCAACGTCACCGCGTTGAGCCAGCTGTCGCATGGCCGCGCTGATCTGTCGCATGCCCTCGCCAAAATTTTCACGCCGATGGGCTGTGACTGCGATGATCTTTCGATCCGCGTACTGATCTCTTAGTGCATTGATTATTGGTGCGAGACCCGGTTTTTTGGCTAGCCTGTTGCGAGTTGCCAGAAGCGCATCGACCACCGTGTTGCCGGTGACATGAATTGCGTCTTCAGGAACATTTTCGGCACGAAGCGCATCCGCCGCAGACTCGGTCGGTGCAAAATGCAGGTCGGCTACCACTCCCGTCACCCTGCGGTTGACCTCTTCTGGCCATGGTGCGTAAATATTCCCGCTCCGCAGCCCAGCCTCGACATGGCCGACCGGTATGCGCCGGAAATAGCAGGCAAGCGTGGCCATCATGGTCGTCAGCGTGTCGCCATGGACAAGCACACGGTCGGGCTTTTCCGTATCGAGCGCTGCGCCGAAGCGGGTGACGATGCGTGCCGAAAGTTCGTCGAGGCTTTGCCCATGCTGCATGAGGTCGAGATCAAGGTCGGGCACAATCCCGAAGATTTCGAGGACTTGGTCGAGCATTTCGCGGTGCTGGGCAGTCACAACCACGCGCACGTCGAACCGCCCGTACATGCGCAGCGCATCGACAACCGGGGCCATCTTAATCGCCTCAGGCCGCGTCCCGAAGGTCACGAGCATGCGAGGGCGGCCGGTTTCGGCGCTCATCTTTTGAGCATGCCCCTGGTGTCGAACACGATGCGCCCGGCGAGGTCCTCGGGTGTGAGATGTCTGAAGGCGGTATGGTCAACGAGCACGACGACGATTTCCGCTTCCCTGAGCGCCTCATCAAGCGTTGCGAGTCTGACGCCCGTCCCTGAGAGTTCCTCAGGAAGATCCGCGGTGAAAGGTTCGACCACGAGGATCCGGTCCCCTTGGTCGCGGGCAAGCGAGACGGCAATCTCTAGCGCTGGGCTTTCGCGGAAATCATCAATGTCCGGCTTAAAGGCGATGCCGAGCAGGGCGACCTTGCCACCGGGCGCGGCATCGAGCAGGGCGCGGATCCGGTGCTCAGCGTGCACGGCCTTGCTGTCATTGACCTCCCGCGCGGTGCGCACCAGCCGGGCCCTGTCTGGCGCGGCGGCGACGAGGAACCACGGGTCGACCGCGATGCAGTGCCCGCCCACGCCCGGCCCGGGTTGGAGGATGCGGACGCGCGGGTGGCGATTGGCGAGGCGGATGACCTCCCACACGTCGATCTCCATCGCGTCCGCGATCATCGACAGTTCGTTGGCGAAGGCGATGTTGACGTCGCGAAAGCTGTTTTCGACCAGCTTCACCATTTCGGCGGTTCGCACATTGGTGACAAGACAGTCGCCCTTGACAAAGCTGTGATAGAGCGCCGCGGCGCGTTCGGCGCAGGCCGCGGTCATTCCGCCGATGACGCGGTCGTTGTAGACCAGCTCGGTGACGATCTTGCCTGGCAGCACGCGCTCGGGACAGTAGGCGAGCGCGATGTCGCCGCCTTCATCGTCCCCGAATTCGGGCACGGCGAGATCGGGGCGCTCCTTGGAGATTATTTCCGCTACGCGCTCGGTCGTCCCGATCGGCGAGGTGCTTTCGATGATGACGCATGCACCGGGCAGGATCCGGTGCGCGATCGCGCGCGCTGCCGCTTCCACGAAGGATATGTCGGGCGTCTTGTCCGGCCCGAGCGGGGTCGGAACCGCGATCATATAGAAATGCGCCGTTGGCACCTCGGTCGATGCGACAAGCAGCTCGGCCTTTGTCGCGCTGCGCACGAGCCTGTCGAGATCGCGCTCCTCGATATGGACGGCGCCCGCATTTACGGTCTCGACGACCCGCTCCGAAATGTCGACGCCGCACACGCTCCAGCCATGGCTGGCCAACACCGCCGCGGTCGGCAGGCCGATATAGCCGAGCCCGATCACGGCCACCTCGTGTTCGATCCGCACGCCCGGTGTCGCATCAGGGTCCAGCGCCTTGGCTGTCTCGAAGGGTGCGTTCATCGGTCCATCGCTTCCGTCTTGTGCGAACGCAATGGACCGGCAGGGCTTAAGATCGCGTTAGGCTTGTCGCGGCTTTGACCATCGCGCATAGACAGCGAACCGACGATTCACTCTAAGTGAGAGCGTTTTCCGATCACTCCGGTTCATAGCCGCATGATCTGGAGTAGTTCGTGCATTCGTCTGGATGGAAGATGTCGACTAGCCTGCCGATTAGATCCCACGGCCCTGACGGTGCGCTCTCCAGCATTTGGCAGCATTGCCTTGAGACGGGAGAACGCCTTCTCGATCGGAATGAAGTCGGAGCTGTAGTGCGGAAGGAAGTGCAGGGTTTCCTCGACCGTTTCGATCTTCTCCTGCACGATTGCCCGCTTGTGGTTCGAGAGGCTTTGCATGATGACGATGTCACTGGGGCGCAGCTAGGGCACGATCACCTGGGTGACGTAGGCTTCGAACCAGTCGCCGTTGATCGGTCCGTAGAGCGCCCTTGGCGCGGCCACGCCGGTCATACGCAGGGCTGGCGACTAGCTTGCGATGCCCGCGCGGCAAGCCCGTGAGCAGACGCGCGCCTTTCTGGCAGCGGCCATGGCTGCGGGTCATGTTGATGGCTGTCCATGTTGGTTGCCTTCCGCGTCAGCTTCTCATCCATTGATGAAAGCCACGCGGCGGCTTGCTCAAACGCCGGCTTAGGCTCAGGAACCATCGAAGTACTTGCGATGAGGGCTGTCCAACGATTCAAGGCCAGTATCGAGCAGGTGCCGCTGGTGCAGGAATGACTAATTTGAAACGGTATTCTCTACGGTGGAACATCGATTTCTTAACGAACCCAATCGAATGGGTCCTGCCACCGGGCATGGCTTGTAGCCGGTTGCAAATAGGCTCTGGCTGCTTCGTTCTTGCGGGCTTGAAAACATCAGCAAGCCCTTCAGGAATGGCCTAGCAGAACCCCTTGCCCTACCTCTTGCCACGCGCCAAAACGCCGTCCACGAGAGGAGAGTATCTGAATGAGCGCAGCAAAGGGGCCGCTTTCCGGCCTTAAAGTCATTGAGTTCAGCGGGATCGGTCCGGGTCCGCATGTCGCCATGCTGCTCGCCGATCTGGGCGCGGAGGTTGTGAAGATCGAGCGGCCCGGCAGCGCGGCGTCGAACCCGGTCGTAGAGCGCGCCCGGCACCGAGTCCAAGTCGATTTGAAGAGCGGGGAGGGTACGGCCTTCTGCCGCGAGGCGGCGGCTAAGGCGGACGTCCTGATCGAAGGTTTCCGCCCCGGCGTGATGGAGCGGCTCAGGCTCGGTCCCGATGAACTGCTCGCCGCCAGTCCGCGTCTTGTCTATGCCCGGATGACCGGCTGGGGGCAGGACGGCCCGCTAGCCCACGCAGCGGGCCACGACATCAATTACATCGCCCTGACCGGCGCGCTCTCGGCGGTGGGGAAAGCGGGCGAACCGCCGGTCCCGCCGCAGAACCTCGTTGGCGATTTCGGAGGCGGGTCAATGTATTGCGCCTTCGGGATCATGGCCGCGCTCTACGAGCGCGAACGTTCGGGCAAGGGGCAGGTGGTCGATGCGGCGATCGTCGACGGTGCGACCAGCCTGATGAGTTTCTTCTTCGGAGTACGCGGACGGCCCTTCATTACCACTGAAAGGGGCAAGGGTATGCTCGGCGGGGCGGCGCATTTCTACCGCTGCTTCACCTGCGCCGACGGGAAGGACATCTCATTGGGCTCGATCGAGCCGCAATTCTATGCCGAGATGCTGGCGAAAGCGGGTGCGCCAGCCGAGCTTGCCGAGGGGCAGATGGACTTGTCGAAATGGGACGAAAACGCCGAGAAACTCGCTGTGCTGTTCAGGACGAAGACCCGTGACGAATGGTGCGAACTTCTCGAAGGGACGGATGCCTGCTTCGCCCCGGTGCTCGACATGGACGAGGCGCGCGAACATCCCCACATGAAAGCGCGCGAGACCTTCGTCGAACATGAAGGCGAATGGCACACCGCCCCCGCCCCGCGTTTCAGCCGGACGCCGGGCTCTGTCCGGTCGAGCGCCGAGGACGGGGCCGAGGTGGTCGCCCGCTGGAAGGCGGGCACCTGATGGCGGGTAAGTACTTCGACGAATGGCAGGTGGGCGAACGGATCGAGCATCCGATCCGCCGCACCGTGACGGAAACCGACAATCTCCTGTTCTCGACCATGACCCACAATCCGCAGCCGCTCCACCTCGATGCCGAGGCGGCGAAGGCCAGCGGGTTCGGGCAGATCCTCGTCAATTCGACCTTCACCTTCGCGCTGTTGGTCGGCCTGTCGGTGGGCGAAACGACATTGGGCACGCTGGTCGCCAATCTCGGCTTCACCGATGTCGTGACGCCCAAGCCGGTGTTCATCGGCGACACTCTGCACGCCGTGACCGAGGTGAAGGAATTGCGCGACAGCAAGTCGCGACCCGATGCGGGGATCGTCACTTTCGTCCACGAGATGATCAACCAGCGCGGCGAGACCGTGTGCCGCTGCGAACGCACGGCGCTGCTCCAGCGGACACCTTCGGGGACCTAACCGTGCCGCGTTCGTTCCTTTTTCGGAAGGAATGCGCATGGCCGAAGATCAAAGTCGCAGCGTCAGCTCGATCGGCGACGTCGTCGACGGCATCGTGGATGTCGCTGAGCGCGAGGATGCGGTCGGCGTGGGCGATCTCGCCCGCGAATTCGGCAGCCGCAGCTTCGCGCCTTTCATGCTCATCCTCGCGCTGGTCGGGATCACGCCGGTCGGGACGATCCCCAGTGTTCCAACCTTCATCGCGCTTTCGATCGCCCTGGTCGCCGGGCAGCAGGCCTTCGGGCGCGAGGCGATCTGGCTGCCGGGCTTCATCCGGAGCCGCTCGGTCGGGTCGGGCAGGCTGAGCAAGGGCGAAAGCAAGCTCCACAAGGTTGCGGGTGTGCTCGACCGTCTTGCAAAAAAGCGCCTCATCGCGTTCGCCAGCGGGCCGGCGCTGCGCGTCGTCGCCGGGCTGATCGTCGTGCTGTGCTGTTTTGTGCCGGTGCTCGAGCTCGTGCCCTTCGCCGCCGCCGGGCCTTTCCTTGCCATCGCTCTCCTGTCGCTCGCCATGCTGGTGCGCGACGGGCTAGTGATGCTGATCGGAGGCGCGCTTGCAATCGCGGCGCTATTCTACAGCGGCACCACCCTCGCTTGGTGATGCGGCCGGCGGATCGCCGCCCAGCGCCTGCCACAGCAGCACCCGCGCGCGCCGGGCCCGTCCGATCGCCGCTGCCGCGCGTTCGCCGCTCGCATCGGCGGCGCGGCGCGCTTCCAGCACCGTGAGGAAATCGGCCAGCCCTGCGCGGTAACGCACATCGGCGAGCGCGGCGGCGCGATCGAGCTGGTCACGCTCGCGGATCGCCTTCTGCGCCTCTTCATCGCTCGCTTCGATCAGGCCGTAGGCGGCCTCGGCATCGCCCAGTGCCTGGAACACCGCGCCGCGATAGGCCGCGAAGGCGGCGCGCTTGCCCGCTGCGGCGCTGTCGATTTCGGCCTCGATCCGCCCGAAATCGAGCAGCGGCCCGGCCACTCCGGCAGTAAGGTTGCCGACGATCGAATTGCTGTCGAACAGGTCCTCGGGGTCGAAGGCGAGCAGGCCGATGACCGCCGAAAGGGTGAGCCGCGGAAACCGCGCGCGCGCCGCGGCGGCGAGATCGGCATCGCTCGCGGCCAGTTCCGCGCTCGCGGCGAGTACGTCGGGGCGGTTGGCGAGCAATTCGGAGGGCAGCGCCATCGGCGCTTCGGGGACTTCGGCGACGGGTCCGGTGGCAGCGAGGGCCGAGGAGACGCCCGCAGCGTCCATGCCCGTCAGCGCCACCAGCCGCCCGACGATCCGCACCCGCTCGCTTTCGAGCGCAGCGAGCCGCGATCCCGAGGCGCTCGCCTGCGCCTCGGCACGGACCCGGTCGAAGCCAGGGGCGAGTCCAGCCTTCTCGCGCGTGGCGGCAAGCGCGGCGAGCCGCGAGGCTGCCGCTTCGTCCGCCTCGAGCGCGGCGCGGCGCGCATCGAGCGTGCGCCAGTCGATCACGCTCGCGGCGATCTCGGCCAGCAGCGCGTTGCGCACCGCTGCTGCCTGCGCGCTCGAAGCGTCGATCCGGGCGAGCGCAGCGCGTTCCTGCGCGCGCAGCTGGCCGAAAAGGTCCGGGTCCCAGCTTGCCGCGACATTCGCGCCATATTGCGTGAGATTGCGCGGGATCAGGCCGCTTGCTCCAGCTTCGCCGAACTGCGCAGGGTTGATGCGCTGTTCGCGCAGGCTCGCATCGGCGGTGACATTGGGCAGGCGTTCCGCCCTGGCGCGTGCCGCGCGACCGCGCGCCAGATCGATCCGGGCGAGCGCTTCGGCAAGGCTCGGAGCGCGTTCCATCGCCGTTTCGGCAAGGGCGGCGAAGGCTTGGTCCTCGCGGGGCAGCAGGCTCGCCAGCGATGCGCCCGTCTCGCCCGTGGGAGCGTGGAAGAAAGCGCCGGGAAGATCGGGCGGCGGCGTCGCGATCTCGGGCGCAGGCTTGAGACCGCAGGCGCCGAGCGCAAGAGGCAGCGCGAGCGCGAGCGCAAGCCGGGGGGAGGGGCGCGGCGTCACTCCTGGCCGCCCTTTGCCGGGATGAAGGCATCGACCTGCTGCCCGACCCGGAATGCTTCGGCTTCGGGCACATCGGAGGGAAGCGCATAGATCAGCTGGAGCACGCGCACATCGACCCTCTCGGCTGCGCTGTTCGTCAACTGGCGCTTGGGCACGACCTGCGGTTCGGCGCGCACGAAATTCGCACGCACCTGAATTTCTGCCGCCCCGCGCGGGGAGATGATCGCGGGCGCTCCGATCTTCGCCCGGACCGCCTCGTTCTCGTCGATATCGACGCGGACGTGAAGCGGGTCCGTCCGGCCCATCTGGATGAAGGGCACGCTGCTGCCTCCGCCCTGCGTGGCGACGAATTCGCCCGGGCGGATATTGACCGCGAGGATCTCGCCCGCGATCGGCGCACGCACGGTCAGGCGGTCGAGTTCGGTGCGCACGCTCTGGGCACGAGCCTGCGCAGCGGAAAGCCGTGCGCGGGCGAGTTGGAGCCGGCTGGCCGCGGCGGCTTCCTCGCCCTCGGCGCGGATCACCTCAGAGCGGCTGACGGCGGCCGGGTCGTCGATCTCGCGGTAGAGCGCGAGCTGTTCGCGCGCCGTCGCCCGTGCGGCGCTTGCCTCGGCGATGGCGGCATGCGCCTCGCGGATCGCTGCTTCGGCTTCGGCGAGCTGGGCCCGTGCGGCGCGCGGATCGACGGTGAACAGCGTCTCGCCCGCCGTCACCATATCGCCCGGCTCGACCCGGACGGATGTGACGAGGCCGGACAGGGCCGAGCCGATATCGATGATTTCGCTCGCCGGTTCGACGAGACCGGTGCCTGCGACGCGCGGACCTTCGGCAAGTGCGCCGGCGGGCTTGGGCGGCTGTTCAGCAGGCTCGCTGGTGGTGCGGTCGGGAAGGATCGAGGCGATGTAGAGTACGCCGAAGATGATGCCTACAAGCGCGAGCAGCGGCAGCACCTGGCGGGAGAAGCTCACATTAGCGGGAAGAAGGGACATGCGTTTCTCGGCGGATGAGGGACTGGAAAAAGCGGCGGGGCATCACTGATCCTCGGGCATGTCGGCGCCGTCATGAATGACGCGTCCGTCCTCGAGCACGAGGATGCGGTCGGCGAGATCGAAGATGCGGTTGTCATGTGTCACGATGATGCAGGCCCGGTCCTCGGCCACTGCGACTTCGCGAAGCAGGTCCATCACCCGCCGGCCGGAGCGCGCATCGAGCGCGGCGGTCGGCTCGTCGCACACGACGAGGCGCGGTTCGTGGACAAGCGCGCGGGCGATCGCGACGCGCTGCTGCTGGCCGCCCGAAAGCTGGCTCGGCAGCTTGTCGGCCTGGTCGGCGATGTTGAGCTTGTCGAGCAGCGCCTTTGCCCGCTCGCGCGCCTCGCTCACACCCATCCCGCCCGCGATCAGCGGCACGGCGGCATTGGCGGCGACATCGATCGAGGGGATGAGATTGTATTGCTGGAATATGAAGCCGATGTTCTTCAGGCGAAAATTGACGAGTTCCGTATCGGAAAGGGCGTAGATGTCGGTGCCGAAGACCCGCACCTCTCCTTCGGTCGGCCAGAGGATGCCGCACATGATCGAGATCAGCGTCGTCTTGCCCGACCCGCTCTCGCCCACGACATAAGTCATTTCGCCCGAACGGATGTCGGCGTCGATCCCGTGGAGCACTCGGGTCGTCGTTTGTCCCGCCTCGAAATCGCGCACTATGCCGCGCGCGCTGATCGCGGCTTCGTGCGTGCGTGCAGCTGCGGGCGCGGACGCGCTCAACGGAACACCGCCGCCGGTTCGGTGCTTAGCACGCTGCGCAGGCCCAGCCAGCCGGTAAGCGCGAGGATCAGCACCACCGCCGCCAGGCTTAGGAGCGGGATCTGCCAGGGGATGTAGAAACCCTTGAAGGTCGGATTGCCCGAAAAGGCCCAGATGAAGGCGACCGTGCCGACCACGCCGAGCGCATAGCCGATCGACCCAACCATCGCCGCCTGCGCGGCGACCATCCGCACGATCTTGGCATTGGTGACGCCGATCGCCTTCAGCGCGCCGAACTGCCTGATATTGTCGCGGATGAAGAGGCTGAAGGTCAGTCCCACGATTGCCACGCCGACAATGAAGCCCAACGCCACGGTGATCCCGAAATTGAGCGGGATGCCGGTGTTCTCGATGATGAAGTCGATCCCGCTCTGTGCGAACTGGGGGCGGGTCACCGCCTTGAGGCCGGTCTGCCGCTCGATCCGCGCGGCGACCGCCTGTGCCGTTTCGCCTTCGCCCACCCCGGCGAGCACGAAAGTGAGCCGGTTGCGCGTCCCGGGGACATAGTTCAGCGCGCGGCTGTAGGTCGTGTAGAGCGTGACCTGGCTCGTGAAGGTCGGGATCGAATCCGTCACGCCCCTTATGACGGCGCGCTGGTCGTTGAGTTCTAGCCGGGCGCCGATCGGCTCCTCTTCGGGGCCGAACAGGTTGAAGACGCCGAAATCGTCGATCAACACCGTGTCCGGCTGATAGAGAATGCGCTTGTCGCCGATGACCAGCCTTTCGGGCAGGCCGATCAGCGTGGCATCGTCCACCCCGATGATCTGGACCCCTTCGAGATCGCCCGTGCTGGTGCGCACCGAGGCCGGCGCGCGCAGGTGGGGAACGGCCCATTCGACGCCTTCGACCGAGCGCACCTCGTCGAGCGCGGTCGAGGGCATGGCATAGTTCACCTCGGTCGTGCGGCTGACCGGATCCATCACCCAGATTTCCGCCTCGGGAGCGTTGTAGACCCCGCTCGCCCCGCGTTCGACCAGATTGACGAAGATCGTCAGCTGCTGAGTGATGAGCAGCGTCGAGAAGGCGATGCCGAACAGCAGGCCGTAGAATTTCTGGGCATCGCCGGTCAGCATTCGGATGGCGATCCAGAGCATGCGAGGAACCTTCTGTCCGTGGCGGGCTTGTGTGATGGAGCGACTCGCGCCATTATTGAACGGCATCGTTTAATTGAACGGGGCCGTTCATTTTGTCAATCGCTTCTCCGCCACCTGCATCGAAAAGGATCGGTCGCCCGTCCGACAGGGCGAAGCGCGCGGCGATTCTCGAGGCTGCGACCGACAGCTTCTTCGAACATGGTTTCGCCGCCACTTCGATCGAACAGGTCGCCGCCCATGCAGGCGTTTCCAAGGTCACCATCTACAATCATTTCGGCGACAAACGCGCATTGTTCGCCGCCTCGGTCGAGTGTGAATGCGAAAAGATACGGGGCCATTTCTCGATCGAGCAGGCGAGGGAGGGCACCATCCGCCAGCGCCTCGAAGCGATCGGCAAGGCGATGGTCGCCTTCCTTTCGCGCCCCGAGATGATCCAGTTCGAACGGCGGATCGCGGCGGAGACCGAAACCGATCCGGACATCGGGCGCGCCTTTCTCGAGGCCGGGCCCTGGCGCATGAAAAGCGCCTGCGCGGCGTTTCTGCAACATGCGTCGCAGGCGGGCGAACTTGCTATCGACGATCCGGCGAGCGCTGCAGAGCAATTCGTCTCGATGTGCAAGGGCATGGGCGATCTCGACCGCCGTTTCGGCGCGCCTGCTGACCCCGGCGAAAGCCTTCGGCGGATCGAACGGGCGGTCGATGTCTTCCTGGCGGCCTACGGCGCGCGCTAGCGTCGCCGGAGGCATCATCGAAAATCCGCAACCGAGCCCGCGAAAAAGCGCACGTTGCACGCGGTCACGCATTGTCTTGCCATTCATTCGCGCGGACCTACATTATCAGCTGAGAAAGGAATCCAGCCGATGGCCGACCAGAACGATCCCAACCAGCAGCCTCCCGAGGGGCCGAACCCCTGGGTGAAGCAATTGATGATCTGGGGCGGGATCTTTCTCGCCCTGCTGCTGGTCGTCTCCCTGTTCGGCAATGCCGGCCAGCCTTCGGGCACGCAGATCCGCTATTCCGAATTCCGCGAGGCGGTGATCGAGGGCGAGGTCCAGGAAGTGCAGCTCGGTGAGGACATGATCACCGGCACGCTGCGCAACAACGAGACGTTCCAGACGGTCCCGGTTCCCAACGACGCGGAAATCACCCGCCTGCTGGAAGAAAACGGCGTCGAATTCTCAGGCAAGCCGCGCGAGGGGCAGAACGTGCTCCTGTTCCTGCTGATCCAGTCGCTGCCGTTCATCCTGATCCTCGGCATCGCCTTCTTCGCCCTGCGCCAGATGCAGAAGGGCGGCGGCGGCGGCGCGATGGGTTTCGGCAAGTCCAAGGCCAAGATGCTGACCGAACGGTCGGGCCGCGTCACCTTCGAGGATGTCGCGGGCATCGACGAGGCGCGCGAGGAATTGCAGGAGATCGTCGAATTCCTGAAGGACCCGCAGCGCTTCTCCAAGCTGGGCGGCCAGATTCCCAAGGGCGCGCTGCTGGTCGGTTCGCCCGGTACCGGCAAGACCCTGCTCGCCCGCGCCATTGCGGGCGAGGCGGGCGTTCCCTTCTTCACCATTTCGGGTTCGGACTTCGTCGAGATGTTCGTCGGCGTCGGCGCGAGCCGCGTGCGCGACATGTTCGAACAGGCCAAGAAGAACGCGCCTTGCATCGTCTTCATCGACGAAATCGACGCCGTTGGCCGTTCGCGCGGTCACGGGCTCGGCAATTCGAACGATGAACGCGAGCAAACGCTGAACCAGCTCCTCGTCGAGATGGACGGCTTCGAAGCGAACGAAGGCATCATCATCATCGCCGCAACCAACCGCCCCGACGTTCTCGACCCGGCGCTGCTGCGTCCGGGCCGCTTCGACCGCCAGGTCGTGGTGCCGATCCCCGATATCGACGGGCGCGAGAAGATCCTCGGCGTGCACATGAAGAAGGTGCCGCTCGCCCCCGACGTGAACCCGCGCACCATCGCGCGCGGCACGCCGGGCTTTTCGGGCGCGGACCTTGCGAACCTAGTCAACGAAGCCGCGCTCCTTGCCGCGCGCCGCAACAAGCGGCTGGTCGCGATGCAGGAATTCGAAGACGCCAAGGACAAGGTCATGATGGGCGCCGAACGCCGCTCCATGGTCATGACCGACGACGAAAAGAAGATGACCGCCTATCACGAGGCCGGCCACGCGATCGTGTCGGTCCACGAAGAGGCGTCGGACCCGATCCACAAGGCGACGATCATCCCGCGCGGCCGCGCGCTGGGCATGGTGATGCGCCTGCCGGAGCGTGACAGCTACTCCTACCACCGCGACAAGATGCACGCGAACCTGTCGGTCGCGATGGGCGGGCGCGTGGCGGAAGAGATCATCTTCGGCCACGACAAGGTCAGCTCGGGCGCGTCCTCGGACATCCAGTACGCGACCGATCTGGCGCGCAACATGGTCACCAAGTGGGGCATGAGCGACAAGCTCGGCCCGCTCCAGTACGAGAGCAGCCAGGAAGGCTATCTCGGCATGGGCCAGACCCAGCGCACCATGGCAGGCGCCGAGACGAACAAGCTGATCGATGCCGAGATCAAGTCGCTGGTCGAAGGTGCACACAAGCGTGCGACCGATATTTTGACCAAGAACGAAGAGCAGCTCCACCTGCTTGCCCAGGCGATGCTCGAATACGAGACGCTGACCGGCGACGAGATCAAGACGCTGCTGGAGACCGGCAAGATCGACCGTCCGAACGAGCCGAGGGGCCCGGCCTACACCCGGCCGCCACACGGCTCGGCGATCCCCAAGGCGGGCAAGCGCTTCGGCGGTAAGGGCGCCGAGGATGCAGGCGGACCCGAACCGCAGGGCGCCTGAAACCAGGCTTCACCGTAACACGACAAAGGGCGTCCGGAGCGATCCGGGCGCCCTTTTCGCATGCGCCGTCTCAGAACCCTCCGAGCAGGAACAGCGCCTGGAGAAAGAGCACCAGGACGAACAGGATGAAGACCAGCAGGGCGAAAAACCGCCACAGGGTCGAGAAGCGCGACAAGCCGTAGCTGTACTTCATATGCTTGTAGACATGGAGTGGCGCTGCGGTGGTGAAGAGCAGGACGGTCCACCCAAGTTCGAGACCCGCCGCATTGAGCAGCGAGAGCGTGATGAAAAGCAGCGACATGAAGGAGAGCGAATAGGTCACGAAGATCGCGTGGTCATAGGCCTTGAAGCTCCTCCGCCATGCGAAGAGAAGCCAGACGAAGGGGATCGAGAGCGGGATCAGAAGCCAGCTGAACTTGTAGCCGTTCGCCTGCAGCTTGTAGAGCATGAGACCAGGATTATCGCGCCATTTCTGGACGATACCCTCGTCGATGAAGTCGACGCCGGTCACCTGCAGCTTCAGATCGCGCAAATCCAGCGCGGCGTCGGGGTCCGGATCCTCGCTGACCTGTTCCGATTTCCCGTTCGAGCCCATGCCGGCTTCGATGCGTTCGACAAGGCGCAATTCGTTTTCGAGTTCAGCGCGTCGCGGATCGCCCTCCTCAAGCGCTTCGATCTGGGTGCGAAGCTCGCTCGCCGCCTCGGCGCTCCTGTCCTGGATCGCCAGCGCGGCGCGGTCGACCTCGATGTTTGTCGGCGTCGAAATGCCGACCATCTGGAACACCGCGAACATGGCGAAGACGCTGAACAGGAACATCGACATCGGGCTGACGAAGCTCGCGCGTTCGCCCTCAATGTAGCGGCGCGTCAGCTTGCCCGGACGGAAGGCGAGCAGCGGCAGGGTGCGCGACAGCTTGCCGTCGAGATGGAGCACGCCGTGGACGAGATCGTGCGCGATCGCGGTAAGGGTGCGATGGATATGCGCCTTCTGGCCGCAATTGGGGCAGTAATTCCCACTGAAGACGGTAGCGCAATTGGCGCAGGTGACACTCTCCCCATGGACCGCAGGGCGCCCGCGCACGGGTTCGACGGCGCCGCCGACCAGCGCGCCCTCGACGACGCCTCCCAGTCCTTCCGGCACATCGCTCATCAATTGGTCCCGCCTCGACATGGAAAGTGAAAGGCGGATCTGCAGTGCAGGCGCCCCCGCATGCTTATAGGCTGCCTGGTCGCGATGCCAAATTCGCGCATCGCTCGGAGCCTCACTTGTCGGCGAGCTTGCGCTCGATCGCGGCCCACAGATGGGCAAAGGCGCGCGCCGCTGGCGAGCGCGGGGCGAAGGCGCCGACGGGTCTCCGTTCGACCGCGCATTGCTCGATCGCGCTCGCAAGCGGGACGACGGGCCAGTTCCGATTGGTCTCGCGCGCCTGCTTGTGCAGCGTGCGGCGAAGATCCAGCATCGACAGTACGGGCAGGATCGGAGGGTGCCCCTTGCCCGAACCGCGCACCTCATCGACCACGAGATCGAAGGCACGCGCGGAAAGCGGGGAGGGCGGCAGGGGCACGATCACCAGATCGGCGGCGCGCATAACCTGCGAGCTCACCTCGTTGAGAACCGGCGGGCAGTCGAATACGATCCGGTCGTAATCCCTGCCCAGCGTCTGGGTCAGCTTGGCGAGGCGCTTCTTCTTGCCGAGCGTGTCGAACTGCCGCCCGAGCGTGCGAATGCTTTCGTCGGCGGGGAGCAGATCGAGGCCCTTGTAGGCAGTCTTCTGGATCAGCTTCGCGGGATTGCGCTCCGCTGCGAAGACGGTGTCGGCGCTGCGCTTCTTCTTGGGATCGACCCCAAGCAAAAAGCCCGAGCCGTTCGAGGCGTCGAGATCCCACAGCAGGGTGCGCCGCCGCGATATCTGCGCCGCGCACCAGGCGAGATTGACCGCGAAGGTCGTCTTTCCGACACCGCCCTTGACGCTGTAGATCGCGATCGTAGCCATGAGGCCGCTGGCGCTCCTTTGTCGCCGGTCCGTTGTTGCAATTCGGTTACATCGGATCGGGTTACATCTTCGCGGGCCAAAGGCAAGCTGCTGCCCGATCAGGTCAGAATGTTGTCATTCGGCGCAAGATGATGCCGCAAAGAAAAAGGCCGCCACAAGGACGGCCTTTCACCTGTTTCAATTCGCGTCGGGGCGCCGGGCGCTCAACCGTCGTAATCCGCCCCGATCGAGGTCGAACGGGTCGGAGCCGAGGCGGTAATGCGCAGCGCTTCGGCCGATTGGCTGAGCGAACCGATTTCGTCGGCATCGTCCTCGTCGTCTGGCAGGATCTTCTGCAGGCTGACCACGAGCGATTCCTGCAGGTCCTTCGGGCGGACCGTCTGTTCCGCAACTTCGCGCAGGGCGACGACCGGGTTCTTGTCGCGGTCGCGGTCGACGGTCAGTTCGCTCCCGCCGGAGATTTCGCGCGCCCGCTGGGCGGCGAGCAGGACGAGGTCGAAGCGGTTCGGAACCTTGTCGACGCAATCTTCAACGGTAACGCGTGCCATGGGCGTGTCTCTTCATGTCCGGGGGCTGTAGGAGAGCTTGGCAGCTAGGCGCGAGGGGGGGCGATGTCAAGGATTTGCTCCTTTCCCCGCAGGCCTATTCGTAGCCGTAATCCGAATAGTCGCGCGTGTTGGGCGCCGTGAACTTGGTGATCTCGCTCTGGAAATGGAGCGGGACGTTGCCGGTCGAACCGTGGCGCTGCTTGGCGACGATCAGCGTCGCCTTGCCGACCAGTTCCTCGTGCTTTTCCTCCCAGGCGCGATATTTTTCCCTGACTTCTTCCGAGGAGGAGCCGTCCGGTGTGTCGGGCTTTACCAGCAGGTGGTAATAGTCCGAGCGGTAGATGAACCAGACCATGTCGGCGTCCTGTTCGATCGAGCCCGATTCGCGCAGGTCGGAAAGCATCGGGCGCTTGTCGTCGCGCTGTTCGACCGCACGCGAAAGCTGCGAGAGCGCGATCACCGGAACCGACAGTTCCTTGGCCAGCGTCTTCAGCCCCCGGCTGATCTCGGAAATCTCGTTCACGCGGTTGTCGTTCGCCCGGCCCGAACCCTGGAGCAGCTGGAGATAGTCGACCACGATCAGCCCGATATCGTGCCGCCGCTTCATCCGCCGCGCCCGGTTGCGCAGGGCGGCGATGGTGAGCGCGGGCGTGTCGTCGATATAAAGCGGCAGCTCGGAGAGGCGCTGGCTGGCGAAGGAGAGCTGCTGGAATTCCGCCCGCGTGAGCTTGCCGCTGCGCAGCGATTCCGAGGAGATCTCGGCTTGTTCGGCGAGGATGCGGGTGGCGAGCTGGTCGGCGCTCATTTCGAGACTGAAGAAGGCGACGGGCGCGCCATAATTGAATTCGCCCCCTTCCGAGAGCCATTTGAGGTGCTCCTCGGCGCAGTTGAAGGCGATGTTGGTGGCAAGCGACGTCTTGCCCATGCCCGGACGCCCCGCGAGGATGATGAGGTCGGAATTGTGAAGACCGGCGGTCTTCGTATCGATCGTCGAGATGCCCGTCGTCTTGCCCGACAGTCCGCCGCCCGAATTGAGCGCGGCCTCGGCCATCTTGAGCGCGGTCATCGAGGCTTCGCGGAAGGTCGAGGCCTCGCTCCCGGTCTCGGCGCCCTCGGCGACCTTGAACAGGTCCGCCTCGGCCTGTGCGATGCGGTCCATCGGGTTCACGTCCTGCGACGTGTCGAGCGCGCCCTCGACCAGCCAGCGCCCGACCGTAACCAGTTCGCGCAGCAGCGCAAGATCGTAGATCTGCTGGGCCAGTTCGCGCGGGGCGAGCAGGCCCGCCCCGCTTGCGGTCAGTTGCGCGAGATAGCTCGTTCCGCCTAGGTCCTTGAGCGCCTCGTCCGCCTCGAAATAAGGGCGCAGGGTCACCGGCGAGGCGGTGGCGTTGCGGTCGATCAGCGTCAGCACGCGTTCGTAGATGCGCTGGTGGACCGGCTCGAAGAAATGCTCGGGACGGATGGGAACCTGGAGTTCCTCGATCACCCTATTGTCGATGAGGACTGCGCCGAGAAAGGCGGCTTCGGCCTCGAGATTGGAAGGCAGCTTGCGCGTTTCGGGCGATTCGTCGGAGCTGACGAGGGAGAGCTTTTCGGGTTCGGGCATACCCACCCCATGCGCCCTGCCACCGCGCCGTGGCAAGACCTGCGGGGCCGAATATATTTTTCGCGTGGCCGCTTGCCACTGTGGATAGCGGGGATTGGGAATCGAAGTGCTTGAATAACCTCCCCGCGATCTGCGAAGGCATCCCTTCATGTCCACTCCGCCCCCCGATTCTGACCTTCCGCCCGCACCCGGCTCGTCCGCAGGGGCGCACCGGATCGTCCATATCTCGCTCGATGAGGAGACGATCCTGTGGCGCAATGCGGATGTCGAACAGGAACGGCGCGTGGCGATCTACGACCTGATCGAGGAGAACACCTTCAAACCGGTTCGCGCCGCCGAGCGCGGGGCGAAGGGTCCCTACCGCCTGCATCTGTCGGTGCGCGACGGGCGGCTCGCCATGGATATCAGCGACGAGGCCGAAGCCCCGCTAGAGACGCTGCTGATCGGACTCGCCCGGTTCCGTCGTCCGATCCGCGAATACTTCGCGATCTGCGACAGCTATTACCAGGCGATACGCAAGGCGACCCCGACTGAGATCGAGACGATCGACATGGCCCGGCGCGGCATCCACAACAACGCTGCCGAATTGCTGCTCGAACGGCTCGAAGGCAAGGTCGAGACCGATTTCCCGACAGCGCGCAGGCTCTTCACGCTGATCTGCGTCCTCCACATCAAGGGCTAGGGCGCTCCATGACCAAGCCGAGGCTCAGGAATGCGCGCCGCCGCAAGGTCGGAGCGGGCGGACGGATCATCCGCCTGCTGTGGCAGGGCTTCGCGCTGGTGGTGCTGGTGACGATCCTCTATTCCGCCTGGCTGTGGGTCGACATGCGCAGCTGGCAACCTGCCGAGGAGGCCTATCCCGAACAGGGCGCTGCGATCCGCAGCGGGGTTGCGGCCACGCGGTTCGAGACGCTGCGGGCGCTGGGAGCGCAGTTCGTCTACCTCGAACTCGCGCCGAGCGGCGCCGAGCCCGATCCCGGATTCCCCGCGCGGCTGGCGGCAGCGCGCGAGGCGGGGCTGAAAGTCGGGCTCGTGTTTCCCTTTGACCTGTGCACCCGGGCGGACCCGCAGAGCGCGCGTTTCACCCGGATGGTGCCGCGCGATGCCGACTTTCTGCCGCCGGCCCTGAGCCTGCGGATCGGGCGCATTCCCTGCACCCCGCCGATGAGCGATGCCGCGGTCGAGAGCGAGCTCATGACGCTCATCAACCAGGTCGAAATGCATGCCGGGCGGCCCGTCATCCTGAAGGTGGGGCCCGCATTCGAGCAGAAATACCGCATTGCGGGCCGGATCGAGCGCGATCTGTGGCTTATCCGCGACCGCGCCGAGCCGGACTATGCCGGGCGGCCATGGCTGCTATGGAGCGCGAATGGCGGCCTCATGACCGAGGCTTCGGAGGATCCGGTCGAATGGGTGGTGGTGCAGAAATGACGCTAGAGGAGGCGCAGGCCGACGCGCTGGTCAGGGCAGCGCGCGATGCAGCGCGCAACGCCTATGCGCCCTATTCCGACTACAGTGTCGGGGCCGCGCTCCTGTTCGAGGACGGCGCGGTCGTGACCGGCTGCAATGTCGAGAATGCGAGCTATGGCCTTGCGCTTTGCGCCGAGACGGTCGCGGTAGCGAAAGCGCTGGGCGAGGGGCGTCGCGGCGGACTGGTCGCGGTCGCGGTGACGGGGCCGGTGGAGAAGGGAGACGGCGCGCCGATCACGCCCTGCGGGCGCTGCCGTCAGGTTCTGAACGAGATCGCGCAGCTTGGCGCAACCGATCCGCTGGTGCTGTGCGTCGGCAACGATCGGACCGATGGCGTCCGGCTGTCGGATTTGCTGCCGCGCGCCTTCGGGCCGGCCAATCTCGCCTGAGATCATTCCCTGCCGAGCAGGTCTCCCAGCGCGCCGCCGAGATTGCCGATAGGGTCCCTGCGGAACGCACGTTCCTCCCTGCCGATATAGGCGAAAATGCCGTCCAGCGCCTGCTCGCTCACCGAGCGGTTGATGCTTTCGCGGCTGAGCCCGGCATCGCGGATGAAACCGTGCTTTTCGGCAAGCCCGTCGAACTGGTTATAAACGCCGGCCTCGCCCAGCGCATCGTCTATCAGCGGCTCGAGCTTGCCGGATAGCGCGTCGTTCGAGGAGCGGCGCAGATATTGAGTGCCGCCGTCGCTTTCGGAGACGATGGCGGGCGCGTCCTGCCATGACAGTTCGTCGATCGCCTCGCGGAAGATCGGTTTGGCTTCTCCTGCTGCCGTTCCCGCGGCATCGTTGATGCTGCGGGTGATCCCGCCGAGTACTCCGAGCCGGTCGCCCGCCTGCATGAGCCTGCCGAGCAGCCCGGAGGACGCACCGCCGACAATGGGAAGGGCGATGCGGATGTTCTCGTCATCGTAGAACGCACCGGGCCGCGCGAGCTTGTCGAGCGCGCTGTCGGTCGCCCGACCGAGGATCGAGGACAGGCCGAGGCCCTGTGCGCGGGCTGCGCCCGGGGCGACGATGCCCGCGATGGTGCAGGCGGCCAGCCCGGCAACGACCAGGCGGCGATCAGCGCTGAAGCCGCGGCGCATTGTGAGACGTCGGTCCTTCATTCCGGCAAACTCCCCTCGTTGCCCCCGTGGTGAGCCTATCACACGGGCCGCGAGAGGAAAGCGTCAGCGCGTCTCGATCCACTCGACCAGCGCCGCGAGGCAATCGCGCGCCAGCATCTTGCAGCGTTCGGGCGACCAGCCCTGCTCGGGCTCGGGGAAATCGGCCAGGTCCTTGTAAGGCATCTCCAGCGTCATCGCGCAGGCACCGAAGCGTTCGGCCACCTGGTTCGTGCTCATGGAAAGGTTGCCCTTGCCGGGCGGGGCCTTGGGATAGCCGAGCTTCGTCTGGAAATCGGGCGTGCGGCGGTCGAGGATGCGCTGGTAGCGGTAGAAGCCTTCGCCCTGGTCGTCGGTCCAGGACGGAATGCCTTCGAACCCTGCGAGGAAGACCGCAGGAATCGCCTCGTCCCCGTGCACGTCCATCGCGAAATCGACTCCGGTCTCGTCCATCTTCGCGAGGATCGCGGCCACTTCGGGCGACTTTTCGGCGCTGGGTAAAGCCCATTCGCGGTTGAGGTTCGTGCCTGCCGCATTGGTCCGCAGGTGCCCCCGGCGCGATCCGTCCGGATTGCAGTTCGGCACTATGTGGAGCCGGCAGTGCCTGCGCAGCGCGCGCGCCACCGGATCGGCCGGGTCGGTAAGGCATTCGAGCGCGCCTTCCATCCACCATTCGGCCTGCGTCTCCCCCGGATGCTGGCGGGCATAGAGCCACACTTGCATCGCCCCTTTGCCCATTTCGAGCATGTCGAGCGGTTGGCCGTCGAGCGTCTCGCCGAGCCGGACCAGCTCCACCCCCTCGCTCGCCGACGCCTCGGCGACGAGATCGTGATGCCGCTCCATCGAATAGGGTGCGAAATAGGCGAACCAGGCGACGTTCGAGGCGGGCGTGTAGCGGATCGTGAGCGTTCCGTTCGCCTCGCCCTTGTCGAAGCTGCTCGCGGCGCGCGCCCAGTATTCGCGGTCTTCCGACACGCATGCGTCATAATCGGGCCATCCACCCGGATAGGCGCTGCCGTTGAGGCCGGTGAGCTTCAGTTCGATTTCATCGCCCGCAGCGCCGGCGACGCGAAAATGAAACCACTGTGCGAATTCGGAATTCTCATCCTTGCGAAGCGCAAGGCGTGCGGTCCGGCCTTCGATGGACAATACCTCGATGTTCCCGCTGTCGAAGGCGGAATCGATGGCGATATGGGTCATTCGGTTCCTTCAAGGTCGCTCACGTCGATGGTGACGGTCTCGCCATTGCCACCAGGAAAGTCACGGAACAAGGCCGCAGCCAGCGTCCGCGCCGAAGCGCCGGTATCCGTGTAAGGGGATTTCATCGAGGTCTCGAGCTGGGCGCGCCCTTCCCACAGGCTCTCGCCCGCCGGGCCGAGAATGCGCACCGCAAGATCGGTAACGACACGCGGGCCGTCACTGCCGCCGCCGAGATTGATCCCGACGCCGACACCCACGCCCGACCCGAAGCCGCCGGTCTGCCCCCCGACCCCGACATTGACCGGCGAGCGCCTTGTGCCCGCGCCCTGGATCGGTTCGCGGCCGGTTCGGACTGTCGCGGTCTGTCCCGCCGTGCCGGGCTGGGTCGCGATCGTGTAACCGAGTTCTCTCAGCTGCGCGGCGACCGCGGCCTCGAACGTCGCGCGGGCATTCTTGTTCGACATCTCCTCTGGAAAGACGATCGCGATCGCTCCTTCGCCAAGCTCGGCGCTGCGCTGTTCGGCCACGAAGCGGGTGACCTCGACCGGTCCGGTGTAGACATTGGTGCAGCCAGCGAGGGCGAGGGTGGAAAGAGTCGCTGCAAGCAGCGTGCGGGACGGGGGGATGATGCGCATGGGACTTCCTTTCTCGGGTCCGACTATAGCCACCTCGCATGCTCGCGCCATGATCGCTTTAGCAAGTGCGGAGATTCATGGTTTATGAAGATCGCCGTGCTAAGAACGCGCAGATGGACAGGACGAACTCCCCCGTACTCGTGACAGGCGGTGCCGGCTATATCGGCAGCCACGCCGTGCTTTCGCTAAAGGATGCGGGCTGGCCGGTCAGCGTCATCGACAATCTTTCGACCGGTTTCCGCTTCGCCGTTCCCGAAGGCGTGCCGCTTTATCAGGGCGATATCGAGGACGGCGCGCTGCTTGAGCGGATCTTTGCCGAACAGTGCATGGGCGATGGGCGCGGCGCGATCATGCATTTCGCAGGGTCGATCGTGGTGCCCGAAAGCGTCGCCGACCCGCTCAAATACTACCGCAACAACACGGCAAAGAGCCGCGCGCTGATCGAATCGGCGGTGCGCGCGAGCGTGCCGCATTTCATCTTCTCCTCGACCGCGGCGACCTATGGCATCCCCGAGGTCTCGCCCGTGAGCGAGGACGCGCCGCAATCGCCGATCAATCCTTATGGTTGGTCGAAGCTGATGACCGAACGGATGCTGGCCGACACCGCCTGCGCGCACGCGATCAATTACTGCGTGCTGCGCTATTTCAATGTCGCCGGGGCCGATCCTGACGCGCGCAGCGGACAATCGACCGCAGGCGCGACGCATCTCATCAAGGTCGCGGTCGAGGCGGCGCTGGGCAAGCGCGACCATGTCAGCGTCTTCGGCACCGATTATGCGACGCCCGACGGGACGGGGGTGCGCGACTACATCCATGTGAGCGACCTTGCCGCGGCCCATGTCCTCGCGCTGGAGGCGCTGATCGATGCGCCGGAACGCTCGATGACGATGAATTGCGGCTACGGGCGCGGCTTCTCGGTTCTCGAAGTGCTCGACGCGCTCGACCGGCTGACGGGCGAGGCCGTGGAGCGGCGCTTCGAGACGCGGCGCGCGGGCGACCCCGATTCGCTCGTCTCCGACCCTTCGCGGATCCGCGCGACCCTGCCCTGGACCCCGCGATTTGACGATCTCGAGACGATCATTTCCCACGCGCTCGCATGGGAGCGCAGGCTCGGCGAGATAAGCGAAAGGCAGGCGGTGAATGGTTGACGCGCGGGGCTGCTGGCGCTAACGGGCGTGCAAGAGTTGACCGCGCCGGGATGCGTCTCGGCGCTTTTTGTTTGGAAAGACACGACGATGAAGATCCGCAACAGCCTGAAGTCGCTGAAGAAGCGTCATCGCGATTGCCGCGTCATTCGGCGCCGCGGTCGCACCTACGTCATCAACAAGACCAACCGCCGTTTCAAGGCCCGCCAGGGCTGATTCGGCCTGAGCGTCCGGCTCCGCGACAGCGGACGGCTGGATTGGTTCAAGCGGCCCGCCTCCCCCCGGAGCGCGGGCCGCTCGCCGTTTGGGGGCTATCATGACTGACGACAATCGCGCAGCCGTGTTCGACGTGGGCCGGGTGCTGTTCCAGTGGCAACTGCGCGCCTTGTTCGAAAAGCTGATCGACGATCCCGAACGGCTCGACTGGTTCTGCACCCATGTCGTCAGCGAGGAATGGCACTTTCAGCACGATCGCGGCACCCCGCTTGCCGAAATGCTGCCCGCGCGCATGGCCGAGTTTCCCGAGCATGCCCTGCTCATCGCCGCCTATGCCGCGCGCTTCAACGAGACCGTGCCGGGCGAGGTCGAGGGGGTGCACGACATCGTCCGCCGTCTCGCGGAGCGCGGCGTGCCGCTTTACTGCCTGACCAATTTCGGGGACGAGCTGTTCGCCCGGTTCCGGCCCGCACAGCCGATCTTCGATCTGTTCGAGGACATCGTCGTTTCGGGGAAGGAGCGAATCGCAAAGCCCGATCCGCGCATCTACGAAATTCTCGAACGGCGCAGCGGTCGCCCCGGCCGCGCGCTGTTCTTCACCGACGACAATCCCGCCAATGTCGAGGCAGCGCGCGCCCGCGGATGGGACGCGCACCTCTTCACCGATGCCGCCACGCTCGAGGCGCAGCTGGCCGCATCAGGCCTGCTCTGAGACGAAAATGCCCCCGGAAGCGCGCCCGGTTGGGGGAGGGGCGCGCGCCGGGGGCGGGAAGTCGCCCGCTGTGGAGAGGTGTGCGGGCGGGGGGGATCAGGAAAGGCGAGCTGCGGCTCAGTTGCCGTTGCACTTCGCCAGCTTGTCGGCTTCGAGTTCCTTGCCGCGCGCGGTGAAGGCCGTGATTTCGCCGAATTCGCGGTTGAGGTCGCGGCAGACGTTGATTGGGCGCGACGTGCCCTTGTTGGCGACGCAGATGTCGTTCTTGCAGGCCCAGGCGACGCCGCCGGCGACCGCGCGCTCGTCGCTCGCCGGCTGGGCGAGCTTGGCGATGTAATAGGGCCCGTCCTTGGCTTCGAGCGGGGCGGGTGCGGTGGCGACGCCGAAGACCGCAGCCGTGTAGGCGAGCGCGGCGACGAAGATCGAGAGGCGATTGGTGCGGGAGAGGGTCATTGGCTTGGTCCTTTCGCAGGCGGGTCTTCGAATTGTTTTTTGCAGTGCAACGTTTCGATTCGAAACTCATTGCACGAGCCCCACTAGCTCACCATGTTGTAAGTTGCAACTCGAAACCTAAATTTATTTCCGTCTCGGCTGCAGCACGACAATTTGCCAGCGCCGCGAATGCGGCTAGAGTGCGACGGCTTTCGAAAAAACAGATGCGAGAGGAATGGACATGGGCGATGTAAGGGAGCCGCTGCGCGATCTCATCGAATGCGGCCTGCCGCAGGCTCTCGAGGTCATGGGTGAACGCTGGTCCTTCATGATCCTGCGCGCGAGCTTCAACGGCCTCAAGCATTTCGAGGAATTCCTGAGCGAGCTCGGGATTGCCCGCAACATCCTCTCCAACCGCCTCGCCAAGCTGGTCGAGCACGGCATCCTGCGGCGCGAACCGTGCGAGGACGACCGGCGCAAGATCGAATACCGCCTCACGGCCAAGGGCTTCGACCTGCTCCCCGCAATGATCGCGCTGCGTCAATGGGGTCAGAAATACGGCAGCGAGCCGGTCAAGGAGGACCCCGTGCTTGTCGATGCGCGCGATCGGCTGCCGATCGGTCCGGTCTCCATCCTGGCCCATGACGGCCGGATCCTCAGCCATGAGGATCTCTGGCTGACGCGCCGCATCGATCTCGGCAGGCGCGCCGACGGCACCGTGGCCGAGCCGGGAGCCGGCCTCGCGCGCGGCGACGTCGCCGATCTCGACGCCGCCCGGAAAGCTCCGGACCGGAAATCCGCCGCAGGGTGATTTTTCGCCCGCCGAACCCGCTTTCAGAAACAGGTGAGACATGAGCCGGGTCGCCGCGGCGGACGTCCACGACATCCTGCGCCGCACTTTCGGCTTTTCCGGCTTTCGCGGGCAGCAGGAGGCGGTCGTCACCCGCGTACTCGCGGGGCTGCCGACGCTCGCCCTGATGCCGACGGGGGCGGGCAAGTCGCTCTGCTATCAGCTCCCCGCGCTCGCGCTCGACGGCACGGCCATCGTCATTTCGCCCCTGATCGCGCTGATGCACGACCAGATCCGCGCCGCCGATGCGCTCGGCATCCGCGCCGCCTCTATGACCTCGGCCGATGCCGACAACGCCGCGACCGCCGAGGCGCTGCGGGCCGGCGAACTCGACCTCCTCTATGTCGCGCCTGAACGTGCCACCACGCCCGGTTTCGAAGCGCTTCTGGCGCAGGCGCGGCTATCGCTCTTCGCGATCGACGAGGCGCATTGCGTGTCCGAATGGGGGCACGATTTCCGGCCCGATTACCGGATGCTGCGCCCCGTGCTCGACCGATTTCCCGATATCCCGCGTCTCGCGCTCACCGCGACTGCGGACGAAGTGACGCGCAGCGACGTGCTGCGCCAGCTCGGCATACCCGAAGACGGCCTGATCGTCGCCGGCTTCGATCGGCCCAACATCCGCTATGCCATCCATCCGCGCGGCAATGCGGGCCAGCAGGTCGCCGATTTCGTGAAACGGACGAGCGGGGCGGGGATCGTCTACGCCACCAGCCGCGCCGCGACCGAGCAGATCGCGCAGCATATCGCGAAGACGGGTCGCCCGACCAGCTTCTACCATGCCGGCCTGCCCCCTGAGCGGCGCAGCGCGGTGCAGGCCCAATTCGTCGGCTCGGAGGACATGGTGATGGTCGCGACCATCGCCTTCGGCATGGGGATCGACAAGCCCGACGTGCGCTTCGTCGTCCATGCGGGCCTCCCCAAATCGATCGAAGCCTATTACCAGGAAACCGGCCGCGCCGGGCGCGACGGGGACCCGGCGGAAGCCGCGCTGCTGTGGAGCCCCAACGATTTCGCCCGCGCCCGCCAGCGCCTGTCCGAGGTTGAGGAGCATCGCCTCGCCAGCGAGCGCGCCCGGCTCGACGCCCTTGCCGGGCTGGTCGAGACACCGGGCTGCCGCCGCGCGATCCTCCTGAAGCATTTCGGCGAGGATCCGCCCCTAGCCTGCGGCAATTGCGACAATTGCGACAACCCGCCCAAGGTCGTCGATACGACCGAGCTCGCGCGCAAGCTGCTTTCTGCGGTGTACCGCACCGGGCAGAGCTTCGGCATGGGCCATGTCGAGAAGGTCCTGCTCGGCCGCGAGGATGATCGCGTGCGCCGGCGCGGGCATGACAGTCTGTCCGTCTACGGCATCGTCGGCGAAGACGAGGCGCCGCTGCTGCGCCCGCTGATGCGCAGCCTCACGGCGCACGGCATGCTGGTGACGACCGAACATGGCGGCCTCGCGCTGGGACCGTCGGCGCGCGCGGTGCTCAAGGGCGAGCGGCCGGTCGCCATTGCCGACCCCCCGGCGCAGAAGCGCCGCAAAGCCCGCACGCAGGCGGCGAATCCGATCGGCGATCCGCTGTTCGACGCGCTGCGCGCCAAGCGCAAGGAGCTGGCGAGCGAGCGGGGCGTGCCCGCCTATGTCATCTTCCACGACAGCGTGCTGCGCGACATGGCGACGCACCGGCCCGAAACGCTGCGCGAACTGGGCGAATTGCAGGGCGTGGGCGCCAAGAAACTGGAGACCTACGGGGCCGAATTCATCGCCGTCATCCGCGAATCCTTCAGCGCCTGACGACCTGCCGGTAGTCGATCCTTATCCGCACCCACGACCCGACCTGGGAACGGCCACCGACGACCGCGGGACGCACGCGGAATTGCCACGTGGCTGCCAGCACGGCGCGCCCGATCTGCGATCCGGACGGGTTTTCGCCGAGCAGTTCGCAATCCTCGACCCGAAAATCGGGAACGGTCTTGCACACGATCAAGGCGCTGCCCGGGCCCGAGGCGGTCGAGAGATAGCCGGCGAGTTCCTGCCGCGTGGGTTCGCGATACCAGCGCGCGGCATACATCGGCTCGCCATTGGGCGCGGTCCCGACGCGTTCGCTGTCATTCGCAGCGCCTGGCGGGCCGGTATCGACCGGACCGTAGTTCCGGCCGGGCCGGATCACCGCCTTCGGGGGGGAAGGCCGCTGTTCCGGCTGGGCCGCGGGCGGGGCGGGCGGCGGGGAGGGCTGGGGGGACGGGCGCAGCGGCACCGGCGGCTCCAGGGCCGAGGGAAGCGGCACTTCGGGCGGTTCGAGCGGTGGCTGCTCCGCGCGCTCCGGTTCGGGAGGCCGCGGCACCGGCTCGACCTCGCTTTCGGCGGCCTCAGGCACTGCTTCCTCGACCGCTGGAGCGGTCTCCTCCTGCGCCACGTTGCGCGCCTCGAACGTCACCGGTGCGGGCGAATCGGGATCACCCTGAGTGACATTCCACCCGAGCGTCAGCAGCAGGGCGATGATCGCCAGTTCGGCGAGGATCGTCGCCGCGATACCGGCGATCCGGCGGCGGAGCGCGCCATCATCCGCGCCGCCGGCTGCAGGAAACGGCGCGGAATGATCGGCTGGAGGCTGATGGGCGGGGGGCAAGGAAAGTCGGGGCAAGCTCGGCTCGTGCGGAGAGAGGGGCGCCCCTCGCTAGCAGGATTCTTCGCTCATGGCAGAATCCATCTGTCGGCGAGGCGATCCGGCCGCCTTGTCACTCCGCCGCTTCGAGCAGTTCGACGCTTTCCCGTGTCGGTGGCAGCGCGTCGTCGGGGCGGTAACTCGCGCCCAGTTTCCTGGCGAGGTCGCGGGTTAGCAGGGCATTGAGAGCATTGCCGAGATTGGGATAACGACGCCCGACTTTCCGCAGAGCGTCCGCATCCCACTCGACATATCGCACGCCCTGCGGAGCGACCGTGGTCGCGGTCGTCTTGCGTTTCAGGACGAAGGCGATTTCGCCCACGAAATTGCCCTCGGGCAGGCGGAAAATGCGCTCGCCTTTCTGGACCGATATGATCCCGTCGAACACATAGAAGAGTGCGCCCGAAGGTTCGGCTTCGCGGGTGAGGACGGTGCCCTCCGGGTCGTCGGCGACCTGCCACCGGGCGATTTTCAGAACGCGCCTGAACTGGCCCGGCGTGAGCGTTTCGAATGCATCGAACAGGCGCTTCTCGTCGGGCGATAGGCGGAAGGTCGTGCGTTCGAGCAGGACCTGTCCGAGCACGTAGAGATTCGCGAAGATCATCAGCACGCTCGTGACGATCGCGTCCCACAAGGGCGGGTCGAGCGCGAAGTAGTAATAGGCTATGTAGATGATCGTCGAGACGATGATGAGCGAACGCAGCGGCAGCTCGTCGCGGATGAAGAACGCGAACAGCATCAGCGCGGCGGCGATCTGGATCAGCCAGGCGGGGTCGAAGTCGATGAGTGGGTCCGATTGCTATCTGGTGCCGATGAACTGGCGATAGCTCAAAGCCTCGGCTATGTGGACCCTTCCCACGCCGTCGCTTCCTGTCAGGTCTGCAATCGTGCGCGCAACCCTCAGCATCCTGGTATAGGCGCGCGCGGACAGGCGCAGCTTTTCCGCCGCCTGCATCAGCAGCACCCGGCCCGCTTCGTCGGGCGCGCCGAACGTCTCGAGCTTCTCGCCTTCGAGCTCGGCATTGGAACGTACGCCGCGCGCCTTCTGGACTTCGCGCGCCGCCGCGACCCGTGCGGCGATCGCCGCGCTGACCTCGCTTGGCGGCGGCAAAGCGAGGTCCATCGCCGAGACCGCAGCGACATGGACATGGAGGTCGATCCGGTCGAGCAGCGGGCCCGAAAGCCGCGCCTGATATTCGCTCGAGCAGCGGGGACCCCGTGCGCAGACATGGCCCGGCTCGCCCGCATGGCCGCAGCGGCACGGATTCATCGCCGCGATCAGCTGGACCCGAGCCGGAAAGGTGACATGGGCATTGGCGCGCGCGACATCGACCTGGCCGGTTTCGAGCGGTTGGCGCAGCGAATCGAGCACGGCTCGCTGGAATTCGGGCAGTTCGTCGAGGAACAGGACGCCGAGATGGGCGAGGCTGACCTCTCCCGGGCGTACTTTCAGCCCGCCGCCGGTGAGCGCCGCCATGCTCGCCGAATGGTGCGGCGCGCGGAAGGGTCGCGCGCGGCTGATCCGCCGGGCTTCGAGCGCGCCTGCGACAGATTGCACCATCGACACTTTGAGCGCTTCGGTAGGGGTCAGCTCGGGAAGGATGCCGGGAAGGCAGCTTGCAAGCAGGCTCTTGCCCGATCCGAGCGGGCCGACCATCAGCAGGTTGTGCCCGCCCGCCGCTGCGATCTCGAGTGCGCGCTTGGCGGTCTCCTGCCCCTTGACCCGCGCAAGGTCGGGCGCGGGCGCCGCCTCGGCGATGCCGCCGCGTGCCGGTTCGGGCAGGACGGTCGAACCCTTGAGATGGGAGAGCAGGCTCGACAGGTCCTTCGGCGCGAGCACCGGTATCCCGCTCGCCCAGCGCGCTTCGGGGCCTTGCTCTGCGGGGCAGATGAGGCCCGCCTCCGCCTCGCTCGCATGGAGCGCGGCGACCAGCACGCCGGGGCTTGCGACGATCCGCCCGTCCAATGCGAGTTCGCCGACCGCGATCCAGTCGCCCAATTGCTCGGCATCGGTGACGCCCATCGCCGCCAGCAGGGCGAGCGCGATCGGCAGATCGTAATGCGATCCGTCCTTCGGCAGGTCGGCGGGCGAGAGGTTGATCGTGATCCGCTTGGGCGGGAGCGACAGGCCCATCGCCGAAAGCGCCGCCTGAACCCGCTCGCGGCTCTCGCTCACCGCCTTGTCGGCAAGCCCAACGATCGCGAAGCGCGGAAGGCCGGACGCGACCTGGCACTGCACCTCGACCTTGCGTGCCTCGAGCCCGAGAGAGGCCACCGTTCTCACCAGAGCGACCACGGCGCCCTCCCCACAAAGCCCAGCCGTAGGGGCGATAGTGCAGGGTAAAGAGAGACTTGTCGAGCGGCTACGTACCCGTGCGCAATACCTTTGAAAGCATAATCCTTGGCAAAATCGAAGCCACGGCAAGTCCATTTCTGCGGCCATGCAAAAGCTTGCCGCCCTGCTTCTTGCCATGATCCATTTCGCGCTCCTGCCCGGTGCCGCCTTGGCGCAGTATCATGTCGGCCAGAGCGGGGGTGCCTCGGCACCGGCCGGAACCCGAACAGTGATGGTCGAGCGGTGGGTCGAGGAATGGGATCCGGTCCTCGGGCGGTGGGTCCGGGTGAGCGAACCGGTGGTGCGCCCCGTTTCCCGCACGAGCGATATTGTCCCCGCCGCCGCCATCACCCGGCAGGGGCTT
>Ga0207419_1000650_pt1 | contig 29860 bp, 27 predicted proteins | sample ElkSloMetagenome_4_FD_184723 | JGI IMG/M metagenome (GOLD analysis project Ga0207419, IMG submission 184723) | Hot spring microbial communities from Elkhorn Slough, Monterey Bay, USA - MD2A (version 2) | ecosystem: Environmental > Aquatic > Marine > Intertidal zone > Estuary: Microbial mat ... | reverse complement strand
CCAATACCGGCATAAATTCGGCTATCATAAATAATTCCGCCTGATAATCTTAATCTATACAATTGCCCGCTATTAGCACCAAGCCCAGAAACATTGCCTATACCAGTATTGTAAGCGGCTTGTATGGCAAAATATGGACTTTGCTTCTTAGTCTTTTCATCCTGTGCATTCAAGTTAATGCAAACAAAAAAACCAAAAACACTTAACAAAATTTTATTTTTCATATTAATTAATGTTTATTGCTTTCCAGATAGTAATACCGAAAATCTGTTGAAGGAAACCTAACAACTTCTACTGGTAACCCATTAAAAGATACTTCTAAAACATCATAAACATTTCCTTTACATTCCGGATGCTTTTCTTGATTCACATTAAAAAACAAAGTGTCAATTTTACCTCCAAGCTCGAAATAAAACTCTTGGCTTCCATCCCCGGTTAGTTTAATTAAATTATCTGGATAAATTATACTGTTAAATATATCTGATGTATCTCTATCGGCAATTGCTCCAACAAAAAAATTATAGTCAATATTAATCTCATCTTCATCATTTATATAAAAAATTCTTAGCTTTTCATTTGCCAATTTTGATAAACCGTTTGCCTCTAGCTCTATCTCATTCATCAGATTCACCTCATTATTATTGTAATAAAGTATATCAAACATTACAGGTTCAGGCGCCAGACAATTTTGCTCCTGACAACCAAGAAAAGCCAATAAGTATAGTATTATTAATAACTTTTTCATATTAAATGTATAATTAATAGTTAACGTGAATCAAAGCTCAACCAACTATCTACAACCTTTGGTTCGTTTTGTAAAATTTCAATATCCTTTGTTGGATCAGAGCATGCTAAAATAAATAGAACAGAAAACCCAATTAATAAGATCTTTTTTGTGATTTGTGATTTGTTTTCATAGTAACATAGGTTTAGAATTATACATACAACAAAAATAAACATCTTCAACTAAAATAGCAATACTTTAATTATAAATAATAATACATTTATTAAAAAATAATTAAATTACAATAAGTATATATACTATCAAAACAGCAAGTGTTGCTCCTGTCACAGATCACTTATATCTTCATTTATTTACCAGAAAAATAAATGATTAAACTCATCCTTTTAAATGAGAAATAATAAAATAATACCATAATGCTAATTCATTAGGCCAGTAACTATCAGCTATACGACTCCTTGGCGGGATTAATTTTATGTAGATCATCGAACAACATTTAGGACTTAAACTTTGAGAAGTTCAGGTCTCTTTATCGTGTTTCAATAAACTTAATTATCGAGTAGGTATTTGTAATTAATTAGGGTAAATCAATATTAAAAAATCTTATCAACAGATTCAAAAACACCTCAACAGTCGTTAATTGCAAAAAGCATGATGCTAAAAACCCATGAAGATGTAATTTTTGAAAAAAATAAATACTCATTTTTGTTTTCACTGGTTTATCTTTGCCGCTATGCAAACACAAACGGTGACACTGGCAGGAGAAGAAATATTTTTGCATCCGCTGAAAGCCATCTACTGGCCCAGGGAAAAAGCTTTTCTGATAGCTGATTTTCATTTGGGAAAGGGAGCACACTTTCGCCGCAATGGCATTATGGTGCACAGTGCTATCGATTTGGTCAACTTGAAAAACCTGAACATGCTGCTGAAATGTTTTCCCGCGGAAAAGGTGATTTTCCTGGGCGATTTGTTTCATTCCCGATACAACCAAGAGTGGTTGAGTTTTGAAAAATACCTTAAGCAGCTGCCCCATATTGCCTTTCACCTGGTAATGGGCAATCACGACATTTTGCCGGAAAGCATTTATGCCGCTTCTAATCTCATTGTGCATAAGGAGTATTACCAGATGGATCCGTTCTATTTTTCACACAAACCACTGGAAGAGTTTCCGGAAGGCCTTTTTAACCTGGCCGGACACATACACCCCGGCGTAATGCTCAAAGGTGGTGCTAAGCAATACATGCGTTTACCCTGTTTTTATTTTACTGAAAATCAAGGAATTATGCCGGCTTTTGGAGAGTTTACCGGCCTTAGTATGCTCAAGCCCAAAAAGAAAGATAAAGTATTTGTACCGGTAGATAAATCGGTTATTTGCCTCTAATTAAAAGCCGGCACCTTTTTTAATTTTGATTAACTCCATTGGCATCCCGGCCCACCTTTCATTAGCAAATACTTCTTTTTGCTTACCAGAAAAAACTACAGATAAATTATCTTGCTGAAAATATTCCGGCAGATTACAGGGAACAAAACGCAATGTAGAAGAAGCTTGAGTGATTTCGATATGGTAACTATCACCAAATTTAGTGACAACACCAGGTTGATCTTTGATTACTTCAATTGTTTGACGGTCAGTGAAGCAAAAGGCTGACGCCAATTCCGGCTCATCCCATTCTTCAGAATCGCAAGCAAAGAAAAACATAAAAATCGCCACAAAACTTAAATACTTATTCATCTATTTTATTATATCAGGGTTATTATTTAGTAGACTCAAAACGCAAACAAAAGGTTGTAACTGATTTTTAAAAATTGCTGAAGGATTTAAAGTAAAGAAATTTGTATCCTACCCAATCTACTTATGTTGATTTGTAGGATGTATTTTAGTAATTTAGTAATAAAAATATGCGACTTAACAAGTAAAATAAAAATATGATAACGAACCTCGATCAACTTGATCTGGAGAAAACTTACAGCTATACCGATTATCTTTCCTGGAAGTTTTCCGAGCATGCGGAACTGCTTTGGGGTAAAATCTATAAAATGTTGCCGGCACCGCCTACCAATAATCAGCGCATTAGCGGTATTTTACATCGGGATTTGCCAATTTTTTAATAGACTCACAATGAGAAGTATTTCATGCTCCTTTTGACGTATATTTAAACATTCATGCCCAGGAACTCCATTCGGTAGTACAACCTGATATCGTGGTAATTTGCGATTTATCTAAACTTGACGAAAAAGGTTGTCAGGGAGCCCCCGATTTGGTTATCGAAATATTATCTCCCTCCTCTGCCCAGAAAGACTTGAAATACAAGCTTAAGCTTTATGAAGAAGCCGGCGTACCTGAATACTGGGTGGTAGATCCTACCAATTACCTTATTCAAATTTTTACGCATGAAAATGGCATATACCAATTGCATCGCCCATACACTCATGACGAGCTTATTCAGTCACAGGTAATCAACGGGCTTTCAATCGACCTGAAAGTATTATTCCCTGATCATTTGCGAGAACCGGAAGTAGAATATGGAGAGAATGTAAGTAGGATCTACCAATGAAATGATTGATTATAAATTAAATTTTACTCAAGGCCATTTATGATTTAGCTTTGCATAATTAGACATGAAAGCTAAATTAATGATTAAAGAAGCACTCAACCTTTTACAAAAACTAATTGCTACACCTTCGTTTAGTCGTGAAGAAAAAAATACTGCAGAAATATTAAACTCTTTTTTTAAAGATAAAAACCTGGCTCCAAGTCGACATAAGAATAACCTTTGGTTAAAAAATGAGCATTTCAACCAAAAGCTTCCTACCATTTTGCTCAACTCTCATCATGACACGGTAAAACCTGGAAATGGCTGGAGTAAGGATCCATTTGAGCCAGAGCTACAAGAAGACAGGCTGTATGGCTTGGGCAGTAATGATGCCGGAGGACCTTTGATAGCGTTGATATTTACTTTTTTACACTTTTATGCTCGTGCAGACCTTCCCTTCAATTTAATATTGGCCGCCACTGCAGAAGAGGAAATAAGCGGTAAAGATGGCGTAGCTTCCATTTTACCCGAACTGGGTAAAATTGATTTGGGAATAATAGGTGAACCCACTGAAATGCAAATGGCCGTAGCTGAAAAGGGGCTTTTGGTAATTGACGCGGAAACCAAAGGAGAAACCGGACATGCTGCACGTGAAGAAGGTGATAATGCACTTTACAAAGCAATGGAAGATATTCAATGGCTGCGATCGCATCAATTTCCCATGAATTCAGAATTGCTGGGACCCGTAAAAGTAACGGTAACACAAATAGAAGCCGGATATCAACATAACGTGGTGCCAGACAGCTGCAAGTACGTGATTGATGTACGCTGCAATGAAAATTACAACAATCATCAACTTTTTGCATTTTTAGAAAAACATTTGCAAGCCGAACTAAATGCCCGATCTTTTCGCTTGAATTCTTCAGGAATTTCATTAGAACACCCGGTGGTAAAACGAGGATTAAAACTGGGTTTGCAAACATTTGGCTCTCCTACATTATCAGATCAGGCATTAATGAATTTTGAAAGCTTAAAAATAGGGCCGGGAAAAAGTGCACGTTCCCATGCACCTGATGAATACATTTGCATAAGTGAAATAGAAAACGGAATAGCAACTTATATACAAATATTGGAAAATCTGCACATATGAAACTTTGGGATAAAGGAAAAGACGTGGATCAGTTAATTGAAAAATTTACAATAGGCCAGGATTGGCAACTTGATTTACTATTGGCCCCGTACGACATTATAGGCTCATTGGCACATATTCAAATGCTACATAAAATCGGTATTTTGAATAAAGATGAATGGCAAAAACTTGATGATGCTCTCAAGGCTTATTATAAAAGTGTGACTGCAGGGCATTTTGAAATAGAAGAAGGTGTAGAGGATATTCATTCTCAAGTAGAAATGGAACTCACCCGGCAACTGGGAGAGATTGGCAAAAAAATTCATAGCGGCCGCTCCAGAAATGATCAGGTACTGGTAGATATAAGGCTTTATTGCCGGCAGCAAATACAGTCGCTGGTCGTGTTATCAGAGAATTTATTCAATACATTGATTAGTCTCAGCAAAACTCATCAAAATGAATTAATGCCGGGCTACACCCATTTTCAAGTGGCTATGCCATCATCTTTCGGGCTTTGGTTTAGTGCTTATGCAGAAAGCCTGGCAGATGATCTGCAATTGCTATTGGCAGCCTTCAAAATTGTAAATCAAAATCCGCTTGGTTCAGCAGCCGGCTATGGCACTTCTTTTCCGCTTGATAGAAAAATGACTACTGAGTTGCTTGGTTTCGCTGACCTTAATTATAATGTTGTATACGCGCAAATGGGAAGAGGGAAAACTGAACGAACTTTAGCCTTTGCCATGGCAGGGCTTGCCTCTACGCTGGCAAAATTTGCCTATGACATTTGCTTGTACAACAGTCAAAACTTCGGCTTCATCACTTTTCCGGAAAACTTAACCACCGGCAGCAGTATTATGCCGCACAAGAAAAATCCGGATGTATTTGAATTGATCCGGGCAAAATGCAATAAAATTCAAGCATTGCCCAACGAGATGGCATTCGTCAGCAATAATTTGCCATCAGGGTATCATCGAGATTACCAGGTTTTGAAAGAAAGCTTTTTCCCTTCTTTTGAAAATTTAAAAGATTGTTTGGAAATTTTAAATTTTGCTATAGCACAAGTAGAGGTGAAACAAAATCTGTTGCAGGACTCCAAATATCGATTTATTTTCAGTGTAGAAGAAGTAAATAAAATGGTATTGCAAGGCAATTCATTTCGTGATGCCTATAAGATCATTGGCAAGCAAATACAAGATGGTACGTATCAGGAAAGTAACCAGGTAAATCATACGCACGAAGGAAGCATTGGTAACCTATGCTTAGCAGAAATAAGACAGAAATTTCAGAATACTTCCGCAGCATTCCAATTTGAATTAATCACTAAAAAAATCGATCAGCTTTTACATTAAGACTTTGGGAGGGCTATTGGTAGCGATATAATAAAAGTTGTTCCTTGTCGTGGAGCAGATTTGACTTCAATTTTACCTTCATGTTTTTTAATTATGCCATAGCTAATCGATAGTCCTAATCCTGTGCCTTCACCAGCCCGTTTTGTGGTAAAAAAAGGCTCGAATATTTTTTCCAGCACTTCTGCTTTCATGCCTTTTCCATCATCTTTAAATTCTAAAACCGCCCAATTATTTTCCCTTTTGGTGGTGATATAAATATTGCCTTTTTCTTCTATAGCTTGAAAGGCGTTGTTGAGAATGTTAAGGAGTACCTGGCCTAAAGGAACAGGATAACATGGAGCAGCAGGCAACTTATCATCATAGTGCTTGTGAATTTGATACATGTTTTTCCACTTACCCCGAAGCAATAATAGTGTTTTATCAATAAGTTCATTTAAATCAACCGGGCGCTTTTCGGTATCTGCAGGACGGGCAAAATTTTGCAATCCTCTTATAATCTCAATGCTTCTTTCCGCCCCTTCTTTCACCACCCTCGACAGCTCTTTGATGTTATCTAGAGTTTCTTCATAATATATTTTATTTTTAAACGCTTTTATTTGGATAAGCGGATGGTCAAATTCATCTCTATCATCAAGCGACTTGTATAAATCAAGTAGTTGCATAATATCGCTTATTAAATGCTCCAAACCTATTGCCCCCCCATAAAGATAATTAATTGGATTGTTGAGCTCGTGTGCAATGCCTGCTGTAAGTTGCCCAAGGGAAGCCAACCGTTCAGATTGCACCAGCTGGCTTTGCATTTCTTTTATTTGCGAAAGCTTTTGCTCTAGCACAATACTTTTGTCTTCTGCCACTTTGTAAATATTGGCATTGCTAATTGCAATAGCAGTAAAAAGGGCTATATTTTTGATTAATTCAAGATGAGATTCGCTGTACGCATTAATTCTAAAGCTTTGCACAGTAAGTACTCCCAAAGCTTGTTGTTTGTGTATAAGTGGTACATAAATAATGCTTTTGGCATTATCGCTGGTTACCGGAGGCATCAGTTCTGGCACATATTTTTTATATTGTAAAGGATAGTTACCGAGCAATACCGGCTTTTGGTGAGTAAAACACCAATTGGCCAGCCGGCCTTTATCCTGCTTTAAACTAAAACTAATATCAGACAATAACTTTCCTTTTTCTTTAGCACCTTTAAATATTAGCTCCTCCTGATCTTCCCTGTAAATGCCTATACCAAACACGTTGGCATCCATTAATTGATTTATGTTCTCATATACGGTTTCGGAAATTTGTCTGATTTCAAGATTGGCCATAATGGATTGGCCAATTTCGTTGAGTAATTTTAAATCTTTTCCTGAAAATTCAGCCGGATGACTTTTCATAATAATTGAAGACTTATTGTCTAAAATAACGTTGATTTAAGATATTAATGGTATAGAGAATGAAAATGTAGCTCCCTTTTCGGGTTCACTTTTCACCCAAATGTTGCCATTCATTTTATCCACAAACTCTTTGCAAAGCTTCAAACCAATTCCGGTACCTTTTTCCTGATGAGTTCCATTGGTACTCTTATGAAAATTCTTGTCAAATAATCGGGGCAAATGCTCAGGTAATATTCCCATACCATCATCTTCAATCTCAAATAATGCTTTGTCTCCTACTTTTTCCAAATTTATTTTTATCGTTCCTTCTTCGTGGGTAAATTTAATTGCATTGCTTATCAAGTTCCGCAACACTACGTTTATCATATTCTCATCGCCTGCTACTATAAGATTTTCATTAGTTTTTTTCAAGTGAAAATTAATTTGCTTTCTATCAGCAGCAATTTTATAAAGCTCGTAATTTTTAATTAATAGGTCATTAGCTGAGATTGAATGATTGATCGTTTTTCCCTGCCCCAATTGCGAAACCGACCAGCTAAGTAAATTTTCAAGCATTTCAGTTACATTGGCCAGGTACCCCTTAATTTTTATGCTGTATTGATGCAACTTCTCCGCTGTAATTTTATTTTGCATCTTGGTAATCACTTCCAAAAGAATTCCTAAGGAAACCAATGGCGTCATTAAGTCGTGCGATATAATAGAAAGTAGTTTATTTTTCGACTCGTTGGCTTCGCGCAAGTCGTGGTTAGTTTTTTCCAGGGCCAGGGTACGCTCTTTAATTTTTTGTTCCAGGGTTTCATTACTGCGTTTTAATTCAGCAATCAGGCTGTTGTTTTGCTTTTGTAGTTCAAATTTTTGTAAGGCATTGCTAATGGTAAGCTTAAGTTCGCGAGGATCCCAGGGCTTTAATATGTATTGATATATTCCGCATCGGTTGATGGCATCTATTACTAACTCTACGTCAACATAAGCAGTTATAACTAACCTTGGAACTTCCGGGTATTGATGATAAATTTTTTCGAGAAATTCAATTCCACTCATTTCAGGCATGCGATGATCTGAGATAACCAAGTCAACCTCGTTTTGCTCCATTAATTGCAAACCCTCCGGAGCTGATGAGGCTGTAATTACTTTGTACTGTTTATAAAACGTGCTCTTGAATACGATTAGATTATTTTTCTCATCATCTACGTAAAGTAAGGTAAAGCGTGGAGTTTGCATTAAAAAATAATTCTATAGAAAAATAGTAAGCTGTAAAAATAATTAGTTTTTGTTGAAACGAACCACAATCAAAAATATTTGTGAATAATAGTGTAATAATTAACCCAATTTGGTGTAGCTTAACTACTTTCTTATATTTGAAGAAAAAAAGATTACTATGAATAATATGGAAAAACATGTGAGAATATTAGGTATTCTTTATATCGTATTCGGAATATTAGGAATGCTTTTCGGCATCACTTTATATGTTATTCTTACAACCTCAGGTGTAATGAGTGGCGATATGCAAGCCATGAAAATACTCGAAATAGTTGGAGTGTTTTTGGGTGGCTTTTTTTTAATTGTATCAATACCCGGAGTAATAGGTGGCTTTGGCTTACTACAACATAAGCAATGGGCAAAAACGTTGATTTTGATTATAGGAATATTGAATCTTATCAATTTTCCTTTTGGCACCGTACTAGGAATTTATACTATTTGGGTTCTTATGAATAATCAGACCGACAAAGTATTTAAGTAAAAACCAATCAATGGCATCCTTCAAAAAGAAGCCAGTCAATAACCGGCTTCTTTTTGAATAGTATCCCCCTAAAAACATTGTTATTCCAATACAATTAAGAGATGATGCTTAGGCACCATTTGCTCCTTTTCAACCAGAATTTCTTTTATGGTACCGCTTACAGGGGCTAGTAAACGATTTTCCATCTTCATAGCTTCCAATATCAATAGCATATCACCCTCACTAATGTGCTGACCTAAACGCACATTGATGCTTCTTACCACCCCGGGAATAAAAGCCTTTATGTGCTTTGGGTTTTCTGGCTCATATTGCTTCCTTTGCTGGTACTTTTCAGTATAAGTTGTTTCATAGGTGGTATCATCTATAATTAATTTCGCGGGTTGTTTATTTTCATTCTCGTTAGTCATAGGTTAAAATGGAGATACTCCATGTTTTTTGCTTATATGTACTTCTTCTTTCAACTGTGAAACCTGCAAAGCATGCACGAGTAATTCTCGTGTTTCTTCCGGTGCCACTACAGCATCCACGTGTCCATTGGATGCTGCAACATAAGGGTTGGCAAACTTTTCTTTATATTCTTCTACTTTCTCCTCGCGGGTTTTTTCCGGGTTATCAGAATTCATAATATCGCTTCTGAAAATAATATTGGCAGCTCCCTCGGCACCCATTACCGCTATTTCGGCAGTGGGCCAGGCATACACAAAATCAGCCCCTAAGTGCCTGGAGCACATGGCTATGTAGCCTCCTCCATAAGCTTTACGCAAAATCACCGTTATTTTAGGTACTGTAGCTTCGCTGTACGAGTATAATATTTTTGCTCCATGCCTTATCACGCCCATATGCTCCTGATCTATACCTGGCAAGTAGCCTGGTAAATCAACCAAAGTGATCAACGGAATATTGAATGAATCGCAGTAGCGTATAAATCGAGCTAATTTATCAGACGAATCCACATCAAGCACTCCAGCCAAAACCAGCGGCTGATTTCCAATTAAACCAACTACATCTCCATTGATGCGGGCAAAGCCTATAACAATATTGGCTGCAAAATGCTCTTGCACTTCAAAAAACTCAGAATCATCTACCAATGCTTTCATCACATCCCGCACGTCATATGGCATTTTTGGATCTGCAGGCACTACTTTATTGATATTATACGCTGACTTGGGTGGCTTAGGCAATTTTTTTACCGCCTTATCAATATTATTCCAGGGCAAAAAGCTCATTAACTTCTTAATGCTTTCAAAGCACTCGAGTTCATTTTGAGCGAAGAAATGAGCATTACCTGTAATATGCGTATGCACTTTAGCGCCTCCTAAATCTTCCATGGATATTTCTTCTCCCAACACCGTTTTGATTACCTCCGGCCCGGTAATAAACATTTTGGAGATTTTATCTACCACAAAAACAAAATCAGTAAGTGCTGGAGAGTAAACAGCCCCACCTGCACATGGACCAAGGATTACACTTATTTGAGGAATAAGGCCTGAAGCTTGCGTGTTGCGATAAAAAATTTCGCCATAACCAGCCAATGAATTTACACCCTCCTGAATACGTGCTCCACCTGAGTCGTTGATGCCAATCAGTGGGATTTTGAGTTTAATGGCATGATCCATTATCTTAGTGATCTTTCGGGCATGCGCCAATCCTAAAGAACCACCGGCCACTGTAAAATCTTGAGCAAAGATGCAAATGGGCCTACCATGGATTGTGCCTGTGCCGGTAATTACACCGTCAGCATTTAGCACCTTACTGTCCATACCAAAGTCTTTACAACTATGCTCTACAAATAAATCATATTCATGAAATGAGCCTTTATCGCATAAGGCTAAAACTCTTTCTCTGGCGGTAAGCTTGCCCATGGACATTTGTTTTTCAATGGCCTTTTGGCCACCTCCGGCGCTCACCTTATCTTTACGTTTGAAAAAATCCAGTACTTTTTCTTTAATAGACATGTAATTTGCTTTAAATGAATACTTTATTGTATTACGTTTGTAAATATAGACCAATGCATGGGTGATATAATATGACAATTATCATTTATGATTATAATTTATCAAATTTTAAAAAATTTATAATTATTACTTTTAATATTACAATAAATTACTATATTTTAATTAACGAGCACAAAATATTAAGTTGTATACCATGAAAAATTCACTTTTGATTATATTAATAACAGTTACATTTTTTATATCAATGGCAGGTTGTGTCAATAAAAACGCTGAAAATGAAAACGGAAATAAGCTAAAAGTACAAGGCTGGAATATTTTATCAAAACAAGAAAACCTTGCCCAAATGGTGATCGATAGCAGTAGCCATTATGGCATCAACCACCTGCAGTTATCACATAAAATAGTAATGGACCTGCGCCACGCTAAAAATCCGGAAAGAGCTGCCATGGTGAATAGATTGACGAAAAGGGCGCACGAGTCAGGTATTGATGAGGTTTGTATTTGGGATCACGCGCTTTATTACCTCGATTATTATCCTAAAAAATTCAGAACAGGCCCTGACAGCTTGATCAACCTCGACAATCCGGAATTTTGGCAATGGATTAAGAATGATTACCGGGAAATGCTTGACCTGGTACCAGAAATTGATGGTATAATATTAACATTTATCGAAACCGGTGCTCATGTAGAAGATCAATACTCTGAAATTTACAAAACGGAAGAGGAGAAGCTGGCTGCCATGGTTGATACTTTGGCCTCAGTAATTATCGACGAAAGAAACTTACAGCTTTATGTACGCACTTTTGTGTACAACAAAGCCGAGCTAAGCAGCATGCTCAAATGCATCAACCTGGTAAAAAATCCAAAGCTAAGGGTAATGACGAAAGAGGTGCCTCATGACTTTTTTCTTACGCACCCTGTAGCTGAATTTGTGCAGCAAATAAAATTCCCTACTATAATAGAATTTGACGCCGCTCATGAGTATAACGGACAAGGCATTGTAGCCAGCGCCTTTCCCGAAGTGCACCTGCGCCGCTGGAATTATTATAAAGATATTCCTAACGTGATTGGATATGTTGCCCGAACTGATCGCAGTGGTAACACTACCATCATTAACAATCCTGCGGAAGTAAATTTATTTGTACTAAACGAAGCTTTTGATACAGCAGCTGGCAATCAATGGTATCAGGATTTTATTTGTAAAAACTATGGTTGTGAAGCGTCACAATACCTGGTGCCTGCCTTACAACTTTCACATCCAATCATCACTTCTTCTTTTTATTCATTGGGCATTAACATCAATTCTCATTCTCGATTGGATTGGTTGGATAATTCATCTTATCAACGTCATGTTTCAGGAAAATGGATGGATGAACCCATAGCCGATGTAGGTCATGGTGTAAATAAAAGACTGCACTACTGGAAAGATGTAGTTAACCATATAGCACCTGCCTGGTACAAAAGATCCGAAAACTCCCAATTGGCAAAGGAAAGCCAATGGGTGCTGGACAGCGGCTGGTTGCAAGCCAAAGAAATGATGGACACGACCTATTTGAATTATGTGCTGCAGGAAAAAGCCTTTGGTGTGGCCAGGGCGAAAGAAGCACTTGATCTTGTAAAAAAAGCTAAACCCTTGGTAAAAAGTAGCAGCATGTATGATACCCTGCTACATGTATTTGAACGCACCCATCTTACCGCTCAGCTTTATGAAGCTACTGCAAAATTATTTTTCGGATATAGGGTATACGCCAGGGGCGAAGAATATAGAACTGATAAAATGAAAGCAATAATTGAAGAGGGCTTGGAACAAACCATGGAAGTAGCGCTAAAAATGAAAGAATACCCGTATCCCGGACCGGTAGGTCAATTTAATTGGCAGGAAGATATTTATCGGGGACTTGGCTATTATAACGCCGTGAAGTTTCGCGAAAACAATGAATTTGACCAAGGTTTTTTTCCTTCCTATGGTTTTGGCAGAATGAAGAAAGAAGAAAAAATGGCCATTTGGAATAAGGCTATGGAACAATGATAAACTAAACCCAAACTTATGAAGCAATGTGTAATTGTGTTACTAATGCTGCTAAACCTAGATGCATGGGCCCAAACGCATGAAAAAGACAGTATAGGCAAAAACATGGTATTTTTTGAAGCATTTGGCAGTAGCCTGGTTTATTCAATAAATTATGAGCGGATAATTCTCGATAATAACCGATTGAATTTGTCAGTCAGAGGTGGATTCATGATGCTGCCAGATTTGAATGCTGATAGCGAGGGATATACAATGGCTTTCCCAACCGGCATAAACTTATCGCTGGGCAGTGATGCTAAGTCCTTAGTTTTGGGTACAGGATTTACTCCCTGGCTGGAAGCAACCACGGGAGGCATGGACGCGAATGACGATGACATGCCCAGGCATGATTGGAGTAGTTATACTTATTTTAAAATTGGTACAAGAAAAGTATATTCCAACGGTGTGTTTTTTGAAGCCAGCTTATTCACGTTTTATGATTTATTGACCAATAATTTTATGCCACCCATCTGGATCGGTATTTCACTTGGCTACCCTTTTTAAGTGATTTGTTACAATGTATTATTACAAGAGCCAGCTTATGCAAGAATTTTTCTCTTTTCGGGAGAGTCTTTTTCTATTTTGTTTGCAAAGTTTTGTAGTTCTTTGAGCTTGTTGGATGGCACTTGCTCAATCTTTCGTATTAATTGATTTACCAGTGCGCTTTAGGGTTTACTCCTCTTCATTTGAATAATCCTTACATTTATCAGTTATATTTGTAAATAAGGAATCATGCTAAAATTTGTAAACTACTATTAGTATAGGCCAGATATTCACTAATTTTGGAGTTTTAAATCAAGCTGACTATGCCATTAAAAATACCCGGTAAATTACCTGCATTCGAAGTATTGCTAAAGGAAAATGTTTTCGTAATGGACGAGACCAGGGCCTTAAAACAAGACATAAGGCCTTTGAAAATTGTGATCTTGAATTTAATGCCGCTCAAGATTGCCACTGAAATTCATTTACTTCGTTTGCTGGGTAATACGCCTCTGCAAGTAGAAGTACATTTTCTGCAAACCACTTCATACTCCTCTAAAAATACGCCCGAGGAGCATTTGGATAATTTTTACAAAACTTTTGAGGAAGTTAAACAGGGCAATTACGATGGCTTGATTATCACTGGTGCACCGGTAGAGAAGCTCAACTTTGAAGAAGTAATTTACTGGAATGAGCTGAAAGAAATTCTGGAATGGGGTAAACAGCACGTTACATCTACTTTATATATCTGCTGGGCTGTACAAGCTGGTTTGTATCACCACTATGGTGTACAAAAATATCCTTTACCTAAAAAGAAGTTTGGCATTTATCAGCATAAGATCAACAGCAAGTCCTCACCAATTGTACAGGGTTTTGACGACATTTTTCTGGCACCTCATTCTCGCTATACCGAAACCCGCAGGGAAGATATATTGAAGCATGACGACCTGGAAATTGTAAGTGAATCAGATCAGGCAGGCATCTATATTGTAGCGTCTAAAGACGGGAAGCATGTATTTGTCACCGGTCATTCGGAGTATGATCCGCTTACCCTCAAAGAGGAATATGATCGTGATATTGCCAAAGGCTTGCAAATAGATTTACCTGAAAATTACTTTCCTGAAAACGATACCAGCAACTTCCCTATCGTACGCTGGCGCAGTCATGCTAATTTACTTTTTTCCAATTGGCTTAACTATTACGTGTATCAAATGACGCCTTTTGATTTGTAAAAGCTGATATCTTGAAAAAGCCAGCCAAAATAGGACTTAAAACAGCAGTAGCCATCGTGATAGCCAATATGATCGGTACCGGTGTGTTTACCAGTCTCGGATACCAAGTGGTTGATATTAAATCTCATTTTGCTTTGCTCATGCTATGGCTGGTAGGGGGATTTATTGCCCTCACCGGAGCCTTGAGCTATGGCGAACTAGGTGCCGCCATGCCACGCTCCGGTGGTGAATATCATTTTTTGAGTAAAATTTACCACCCCTTACTAGGTTTTCTGGCTGGCTGGGTGAGCATATTAATCGGGTTTTCGGCACCCGTGGCTTTAGCTGCCATGGCTATGTCGCAATACGCGTCCGTTGTGCTTCCGGCTATATCTCCCATAGCTTTATCAATTGTTATAGTAATTGCTATCTCGCTGGTTCATTCCTTCAATCTACGTACCGGCAGCTATTTTCAATTGGTAGTTACCATACTTAAAGTATTACTGATATTGTTTTTTATCGTATTCGGGATATTAATGGCAAGTGGTCAGGAAATGAGCCTTATGCCAGTAGCCGATGATTGGTCGCAAATTTTTTCTCCGGCATTTGCCATTTCTTTAATATACGTTTCTTATGCCTTTAGTGGCTGGAATGCATCTGCTTATATTATCGATGAAATTAAAGATCCCCAAAATACACTTCCCAAATCCTTACTCATGGGCACCGTATTGGTAACACTTCTTTATTTGCTACTCAATTTTGTATTTATGTATGCCAGCCCGCTATACGAACTGGAAGGCAAAATAGAAGTAGGATTTGTAGCTGCTCATAGCATTTTTGGTGCTTTAGGTGGCAAAATAATGGCAACCCTAATTTCCTTGCTACTTGTTTCTACTATTTCTGCCATGGTGTGGATTGGGCCCAGGGTCACGAAGGTAATGGGTGAAGATTACCCATTGCTTAGGTTTTTAGCTAAAACTAACCGTGCTGGTATTCCCGTTACCTCTATATGGATGCAAGCCTCCATTACTTGTTTGCTTATTGCCACTGCCACTTTTGAGCAAGTACTCATTTACGCGGGTTTTGTATTAAATATTTTTACTACTTTAGCTGTAGTGGGGGTTTTCATATTGCGTCAAAGTAAAAAGGTAAAGAAAGTTCACCATTATAAAGTTTGGGGATATCCCATTACCCCAGCTATTTTTATAATACTCAGCCTGTGGACCTTAATTTATTTGTTAATTGAGGAAAGAACAGAAACCAGTGCCGGCTTGTTGACAATTTTAGCAGGTATCCTGTTTTATGGTATAAATTATTTTTACAAAAGAAAAAAAGAATCATTTTGATGAAAAAGCTTATAATAATTTGTTCTTTGACGGTATTATCTCATTGCTTACCAGCCCAGCATAAAAAACATGATGCCAACGAATACATGCACAAGAATAGCACCTCCAGCTTAATTAATGCCTTTAACAACCCCAAGCGAGATCGCTGGCAAAAGCCTGATTTGGTAATAAAAAAAATGGGAGACCTAAGTAACAAAACAGTGATGGATTTGGGTGCAGGGCCTGGCTATTTTACCATTAAGTTGGCAGCACATGCTCAGAAAGTAATTGCAGCAGATCCTAACCAGGAATTTCTAGATCATATTAAAAAACAATTGGCCTCTGAGGACTATAGGAAATATGAAGACAAAGTTGAGCTTAGAAAAATACCTTATGATAATGCAAGACTTGCACCTGCAGAAGTGGATTTCATACTATTAATCAATGCTTATCACCATGTTAAAAACAGGGTTGAATATTTTCAAAATGCTAAAAAAGGATTAAAAACAGATGGCAAGTTAATGATAGTGGACTATACTATGAACACAAAGCATGGCCCTCCAAAAGATCATAAATTGGCTGCTAGCGTGGCAATGAATGAGATTAAAAAAGCCGGTTATTCTATAGTAGAATACGACACTACTACATTACCCAGGCAGTATATAATTATGGCAGCAAAAAGAAAGGTGAGCCAATATTAGCTCACCTTTTTGTTAAATTATTATATTGGCTTTACTTACAAATGCAAATCAAATCGATCAGCATTCATTACTTTGTTCCAGGCAGCCACGAAGTCTTTTACAAACTTCTTCGAAGCATCGGCCGTAGCATATACTTCTGCAAGTGCCCGTAGTTCTGAATTTGATCCGAATATTAAATCTACCCTGGTGCCAGTCCATTTCACTTCTCCTGTATTGCGATCGCGACCTTCAAACACCTCCTGTGCATCTGAAACTGCCTGCCATTTGGTATTCAAATCGAGCACATTGATAAAGAAATCGTTGGTCAATTTGCCTGGTTGCTTAGTAAAAACACCATGATGCGACCCATCAAAATTGGCATTCAATACTCTCATTCCACCTACCAACACGGTCATTTCCGGTGGCGTTAATCCAAGGAGCTGTGAGCGATCAACCAACATTTCTTCAGCAGACGCTGAAATAGTATTCTGCCTTTTTACATAGTTTCTAAAACCGTCAGCATTGGGTTCTAGCGGGGCAAATCCTTCCACATCGGTTTGTTCTTGCGAGGCGTCTGCTCTGCCTGGGGTGAAAGGTACTTTCGCATCATGTCCTGCATCTTTAGCCGCCTTTTCTATAGCTGCACTGCCGGCCAGCACAATCACATCGGCCAAAGAAACCTCTTTATTGCCCGATAATGAGTTATTGAAATCTTTTTGTATACCTTCCAGCTTATCAAGCACAGATTGCAACTTCACCGGATTATTTACCTCCCAGAATTTTTGAGGAGAAAGACGTATACGCGCTCCATTGGCTCCTCCCCGCTTATCCGAATTCCTGAAAGTTGAAGCAGATGCCCAGGCAGTAGAAACCAATTCTGCTACGGATAAACCTGAATCCAATATTTTAGATTTCAGGGCAGCAATATCCTGCTCATCAATCAACTCGTGGTCTACAGCCGGTAGCGGATCCTGCCAAATCAATTCCTCATCAGGTACTTCTGCACCTAAATAGCGATTTATAGGACCCATGTCTCGGTGAGTAAGTTTATACCATGCCCTGGCAAATGCATCAGCAAATGCCTCCGGATTTTCATAAAAATTTCTTGAAATTTTTTCGTAAGCAGGGTCTACTCTCAAAGCGATATCGGTAGTAAGCATAAATGGTGCATGCTTTTTATTAGGATCATGTGCATCGGGAATAGTTCCTGCTCCTGCATCACCTTTGGGCTTCCATTGGTAAGCTCCCGCAGGACTTTTAGTGATCTCCCATTCGTAACCGAATAAATTTTCAAAATAGTTATTGCTCCATTTAGTTGGTGTGGTAGTCCAGGCACCTTCCAATCCACTGGTAATGGTGGCTTCGGCATTGCCGCTGCCATAGGTGTTTTTCCACCCCTGGCCCATTTCTTCTATACCGGCACCTTCAGGCTCTGCACCCACATGCTTGAGTGGATCGGCAGCTCCGTGAGTTTTACCAAAAGTATGACCGCCGGCAATTAATGCTACTGTTTCCTCGTCATTCATTGCCATTCGGCCAAATGTTTCTCGTATGTCGCGGGCTGCTCCAGCAGGATCAGGATTTCCATTGGGTCCTTCAGGATTCACGTATATTAAACCCATGTGAGAAGCACCCAATGGATTTTCTAATTCCTGATGTGAATAGCGTTCTTTGTTTCCCAGCCATTCACCTTCCGATCCCCAGTAAATATCTTCCTCGGGTTCCCACACATCTTCTCTTCCACCTCCAAAGCCAAAGGTCTTAAATCCCATTGATTCCAAAGCCACATTACCTGCCAGTATCATTAAATCAGCCCAGGAAATTGATTTTCCATATTTTTGCTTGAGTGGCCAAAGTAATAACCGGGCTTTATCCAAATTAGCGTTATCGGGCCAGCTATTGAGGGGTGCAAATCGTTGAGTTCCGGCACCTCCTCCTCCTCGGCCATCGGCTATACGGTAAGTACCCGCGCTATGCCAGGCCATGCGAATAAATAAAGGGCCATAATGTCCATAATCAGCTGGCCACCAATCCTGCGAATCGGTCATCACATCGTTAAGATCTTTTTTAAGGGCATTTAAATCCAGTTTTTTAAATTCCTCAGCATAATTAAAATCTTCACCCATTGGGTTGGATAAAGAAGAATGTTGCCTCAGGATGTTTAGGTTTAATCGATTAGGCCACCAATCACGATTGGAGCGGCCGCTTCCGGCGGTGTAGTTTAGAGGCCCTCCCATAAATGGACAGCGGCTGGATTCATTTACATCCCAAACCTTGTGGTTAGCCTCATCACTTGTTTTTGAAGGTTTTTTTCCGTTTTGATCGTTTTCCATAGTTTAATAAAATTTTAAAGCTTAAGAGCAAAATAATTGAATACCCTTAAATCTACAATAATTTTTATTAAAGATTACAGTTAACCAAAAGGTTTAATTAAGAAATCACGATAGTTAAATATTTTATAAAACTTGCTTTCGAAGCATTGCTTAAAGATCACTAATTACTCTTTTCACAATTGTGATCAGTACTTGACAAGGCAGCGCTTGATTAGAAAAAGATTCTTTAAAATAAAATCAAACTTAACTTTTCCCGTGTACCCGAAAGTTGCTTTTAAATAGAGAAGACCTGGATTCTTTACAACTATTATAAAAGAAAATGAATTATTGCTATTATAGCCTGGCGCTGATGCACTGCAATTGCTTTTGAAATAGTTGATTATTAGTAACCGGATACTCAAGGTATTTACCATTCCATTGCACTCCTATTTTCTCCACCGGATTTTGCGAAAGCACCTTGGCTTGTACATCACTAAACTGCACATGACTTACATAGGTGGTGGTTTCATCGTCGTTATTTTCACGAGCAATCGCCGTATGTCTAAATGCTGCCTCTACGGGAGGATTTCCTGGCGTAAATATTTTCAGTGAATTACCCTCGTCTATGCCTTCCAGTTTTTCATTTACATTGGCTGATTGTAGTATGAATTTAAAATAAGCACCAACATTGCCACCGGTATAAAGACAATAAGTTTCTGCTTGTAAAAAAGGAAGCCATTTCACCTCATCCTCTTTGCTTTGCCGAGTGTATTTAACAATAGGTTTAGCGGACATTATTATCCAGTCTTCTTCTGTAAACTGATCCCTTTCTAACATCCTGTAATCGCATCCGGCAATGGTTGCATCGCCAGGTTCGCCAGCACGGTCATCAAGGCTACGCCAGGTGCCATTTTCTTCCAATACTATTATTTCACCGTCTTCAGTAGTTGCTTCTCTTTGAGCTTGTACATTATTACTATAAAAAATAATGCTGATTAATAGGAGTATAGTGCTAATTTTCATGATTTCTGCTTTAGTATATATGTTTTTAACATACGGCTATGGCAGATGTTTACAAAGTAACACAAGCAGACCATGTTATTTAAAAGGAGAGTTGGCTTCTTTGGCCATATGGTTGTAAACAATTTTATCCATAATTCCAGGGATCCATTTGTTAAAAAAAACTGCCATTTTACCTTGGGTGGTCATGATCAAATCCCGCTTTCTCTTTTTAGTACCTATATAAACTTTTTTAGCAACTGTTTCAGCACTCATCAATTTTGATTCTTGTCTAGGAGACTTGCCTTGTGCGGAGCCATCAGCCAAATAAGAGGACACTCTGATATTGGATGCCGTAAACCCCGGACATGCAACCAAAACATGGACACCTTGTTTCATCACCTCGGTACGCAGCACTTCCAAAAAGCCTTGCATAGCATATTTTGAAGCAGAATAAGCCGAACGGGCAGGCGTGCCACGATAACCAACAATAGAGGATATACCCACGATTGACCCTTTGTTTTGTATTATTTGTGGCAAACAATACTTGGTTGCATACACGGTGCCCATTAAATTAATGTCCATCACTTTACGAAAAACATCTAATTGTAAATCGGCAAAAAGAGCTCGCATCGAAACTCCTGCATTATTGATTAACACATCGATCTTACCATAATGATCCAAGGTTTTCTCTACCATTTTTTGATTATCTTGCTCCTTACTCACGTCCGCCACTACTGCTAAGCAATCAATGCTTTGATTAAGTAACCACTGTCGCGTGTCTTCCAGTTTTTGCTCATTTCTACCCGTAATCACGATCTTGTTTTGATGGTGTCCAAATTCATAAGCCAGTGCCCTTCCTATTCCAGAGGTACCACCAGTTACAACTACAACTTTATTTTTCATGATAATTATTTTGTGGATGAAAACATAAAAATAAAAAAATGCATGGTGGAAATTAATTTTATGACTATTTTTCCACTTTAAAATTAATTGTACATAATCTTAACCCCAAATGGCTGATTGGATTGGAATAACGATATTATTAATCGTGGGAATTGTGCTGGTAGTATTGGAAATAGTACTTTTACCAGGTGGCGTAGTAGGCATAATTGGAAGTGCAGTGATGGCTGTAGCTATATTTTTCACCTTTAAAAGTTATGGTACAACCGCTGGTCTTTTAGTCTCTTCTTTAGCAGCTGTCGTTTTTGTTGCTACTCTTATTTATGGCTTCAAAACCAACTTATGGAGTAAAGTTGCTTTGAATGATACTAACACCTCGCGGGTTTTTGAGAATGACGATATAAAAGTAGTGGTGGGTGACCGGGGTAAAACGTTGTCTGCATTACGACCTATTGGCAAGGCAGAGTTTAATGATAGTGAAATTGAAGTGCGAACCATGGGTGATTATATGGATGCCGGGCAATTCGTCAAAATTATTTTAATTAAAGAAAGTAAGATTTACGTGGAGAAAATAAGTTAAAAATGCTTCATGAAATATTATATAACAAATGTCGAAATTTTAAATAACTAAACTTATGGATGGTATATTATTACTAGTAGGTGTATTTGTTGTGATTATCCTGCTTATTCTCATTTTATATTTTATTCCCATTCCCCTTTGGATACAAGCGCAGGTGTCGGGGGTAAGAGTGGGCCTTTTTCAATTGGCATTCATGCGAATAAGAAAGGTGCCCCCGGGAACAATTGTAGAATCATTGATTACAGCCGAAAAGGCCGGACTACAAGTAACGCCTAATGAATTGGAAACCCACTACCTTGCCGGTGGTAACGTTGGGAATGTGATACGAGCTTTAATTTCTGCTGATAAAGCAAACATAACCCTTGACTTTAAGAAAGCAACAGCCATTGACCTGGCTGGTAGAGATGTATTTGAAGCGGTGCAAATATCAGTGAACCCAAAAGTTATCAACACCCCTAATGTAGCCGCGGTAGCCGCTGACGGTATACAATTGATAGCCAAGGCAAGGGTGACAGTACGTGCCAACATTCAGCAACTGGTAGGTGGTGCCGGTGAAGACACTATTCTGGCCAGGGTAGGTGAAGGTATCGTAACCTCTATTGGCTCCGCCAAATCTCATAAAGATGTGCTTGAAAACCCGGACAAAATATCAAAGCTGGTACTTCAGCGAGGATTGGATGCCGGTACTGCTTTTGAAATTCTTTCCATTGATATTGCTGATGTAGATGTAGGAGCTAATATTGGCGCCAAACTGCAAATAGACCAAGCCAATGCCGACTTGAAAGTAGCTGAAGCCAAAGCCGAAGAACGTCGTGCTATGGCGGTTGCTTCTGAGCAGGAAATGAAAGCTAAATCGCAGGAAGCGCGTGCCAATGTAATTCAAGCTGAAGCAGAAGTGCCAAAAGCAATCGCTGAAGCATTCCGCGGCGGAAATTTAGGTATCATGGATTATTATCGCATGCGAAACATACAAGCCGATACGGATATGAGAAACTCCATTTCGGAACCAGAAGATAAATCAGGAAAAGATCCTAACAAGACTGATTAATTTTTTTTGGTTGACACGTTGAAAATAACCTTCTTAGTTTCTCCTATTCGGAAATTAAGAAGGTTTTTTATTTATATGTATAAAGACTCATAAAAATCCTGTTTTAGGGGGATTGACATTAATATTTTAAAGAAATTAATTTACATATTATTTTACTTTCAAACCAGTAGCTGTTTTCATGTTCTTTTTATCTGGTTTGCATAAGTGGAGCATTTCAAATAAACCCAGCTAAAATGAGTAAAACCGTAACTTATGAACCCGACACGATAAGAGAAAACTTATCTCCTGATAAAACCAGCAAAAAGTTAGTAATCAACTATTTAACCCTAAGAAAATACATTGGTATACTCGGCATAGCACTACCGGTTAGCTTGGTAGCCGGTTTGGCAATCCTCAATAATTCGATAGATCTCATTCAAGATTCTATCAGCAGTTATTACTACACTGAAATGCGCAATTTATTTGTTGGGATATTAGTAGCTGTAGGGGTGTTTTTGCTTACCTATAAAGGATATGAAAAAAAGGATAATATTTTATCCGGGCTTGCAGGCTTTTTCGCATTTTTAATTGCATTTATACCTACCTCATCTACTGATTCTTTACAGGAAACTTTGCATTTATTAAGCGCGGCGGCCTTTTTTTTCATCCTTGCCTATTTTTCTTATTTTTTATTTACAAAATCAAACAAATCAATCCTTAGCCCGCAAAAAATCAGGAGAAATACAATTTACAGAATATGCGCAATAGTAATGGTATGTAGTATCCTTTCAATCCCTATTTTTCTTGCATTGCTTGATGAAGCTTACTATCAATTGAACTTAACTTTTTGGTTAGAAACTATCGCTTTGTGGGCATTTGGTTTTTCCTGGCTTACAAAAGGAGAAGCCATTTTTGCTGATATAGTATCGTAAGTATTGGCATATTTTTATTATTAAAGATTACAATAATTGTTTGAATGAATAGATTACTAAGTATAATTTTAATAACAGTCATTATTTTGACTGCCCTTTTTTTAATTACCAACCCCGATATTTTAACTGAAATATGGCTGTGGATCGTGGGATTGCTGGGAGCTATCGTAGCGCTATTTAAAAATATAGCTGATTTTGTCAGGGAACAAATCAATAAAGTTTTACCCAAAAAGAAACAAACTGAATTGGAGCAATCAACGACAATGGCCAACCAACAAAACCGCCGGCTAGTGAGTGAAAACAAATTACTGAAGCAAAAAATAAATCAGATTGAAAGCAATCTGGCAACAAGTCAAGTTCATACTGAACGTCCTTTTGATGGCATTACCATCACTGTGATACGCTATGTAGATGACGGAGAGTCAACCCTGGGCCTCTTATTTTACAACCACAAGTTTTTTTGTTATACGTTGGAAGATACTTACAATGAAGTAAAAATACCCGGAGTAACCCGTATACCGGCAGGTGTATATGAGCTCGACTTTTTAAAATATGATACACCGCTTACTTTAAAATACCGGGAAACCCGCCCATGGTTCAATTATCATATCGAAATTAAAAATATTCCCAACTATACAGGTGTGTACATACACAACGGTAGCACCCACGAACATACCGAAGGTTGTATTTTGGTAGCAGGCACTGTAAATGCCTTTAGCGCAACCAAAATAATCACTCAATCCAGGCTTACTTTTGAAAAATTGTATAAGTTATTTAAGCGAGATAAAGGAAACGGTTACAACTTTCGCATCAAAATATTGGATGAAAACTGGATTGAAACAGTGGCTTTAAAAAAGAAAACTATCAATGCATAATTAAAAAAAGATGGAAAAAGAAAAAAACACAGAAAATAACTTTTTGAAACGTGCCCTGAAAATGTGGTTGATTGCGGCCATAATATTGGTGCTGCTGAGTATCGTATTGGGTATTACTTTTCCACAATACCTGGGGTTAGATGTTTTAATTGTGGCTTCATTGATCGGTTTGTCCTTTTGGGCAGTGCATTACTGGTATAAAAAATTTACCAGGGAAGGCCAGCAGGAAGAAAAAGCAAAAAACCCTTATCAGAAAGTCTTTTTCAATGGAATGAACTTCATTTCAATTGTACTTTTGCTATTAGGTATAGTAGGAGGCTTTTTGATATACACTGACGAAAATGGCTCGATCTATCATGCCATAGGCCTGATCATCATTATTATCTGGACTACAGCCTTTCTCCGCTATTTTCTCTGGTCAGTTTATTTTTATAATATTAATTATGGACTTACGGATAAAGACTGGAGCAAAATATTTGAAGCTGAGGAACGAAAAAGAAATGGTGAATATGTAGATCCTCAGGAAATGAAAAGGCCAGATAAAAACCCCTATCGTGGGCAAACTTTTGGTTTACCACAAGGCACAGTACGGGGTATGATTGCTTTCACTTTGCTATTTGGCGCTATTGCTATGATCGTAATCAGTATGGGTATGGATGCTTATGTAAAAGAATCTTCCTTCTTTTGGGATCATTATGAATTTTTCAAGACCGCTTTTTTGATGATGATTGCATTTTATTTTGGCGATCGATCATTGCGATATTTATCAAAAAGATGGCCCTCCAGCACCTATTACGGTAATAAGAGTAAAAACAACAAAGCAGCCACAGGCAATCAGGTATCAATAGAAAGTGAAGATGATGTAGAAATTGATAACCTCCACCTTGACCAGGAGGAAATGGATTTTGATATAGAAAATACCCAAACCTCTTCTATCTCTCATGTGGCATCAATAAGTAATAGCAAAAGAATTTTATCTCAATCTGAAGCTTCATTTACAAAAAAAGGGAAATGGATACCGGTAATAGATGCCGGACATGGAGGCATGGTAAAAGGCAAATATACTACAGGTGAAAAAAAGAAATACACCTTTGAAGCCGATGGTGACAAGGAAGGTTTTACTATTTATGAAGGCGTAATCAATCGGGAAATAGGAGCTAAACTTATCCAGCTTTTACAATGTGAAAATATTCCTTATTACGACCTCACGGTGAGCGTTGCACAAGATATGTCGTTGCCAGATCGGGTAAAGAAGGCTAATGAAATTTTTAATGAAAATCAAAACACTTATTTCTTATCAATCCATAGCAATGCAGTTTCTGCCTCCATTAAAGGAAAAGGTTCTTCGGCAAAAGGCTTTGAAATATTTACAAGTGTGGGCGAAACCAAGAGTGATGAATTGGCGGCTATAACTGCCAAGTGGTATAAAAAATCTTTTCCTGATTATCCATTTCGGGTAGAATCAAGAGACGAACTGGACAAGGAGCGAAACTTTTATGTATTACGAAATACAAGGGGACCAGCGCTATTAGTTGAAAACTTATTTTTTGACAATAGGAAAGAGGCAGAATTTTTAATCTCTGAAGGTGGTCAGCAAAGAATTGCCAATTGCTTGTGCAATGCTATCAAAGAAATTTATTATCAAGACGATCCTGTTTTTATTGCTTAAATTTTCTAAAATGAAAATACTTCGCATCGTATGTATAGTAATAATTTGTAATGCCTGCCAAAACGAGCAGCGAGGACTTGTAGTAGGAAAAATTCAACAGGCTTCTGATTTGGCTACTACAGAGTTTACTATTGATAAAATTGTACATGGTACAAAAACAAAACGCCTGGCCTGGTTTATCAAATTAAATGAAGCGCGTTTTTTGGCTTACTCTAAAGTAGTGATAAAAACAGGTATTGATCTTCAAAAGCTCAGGAAAGAAGATATTATCATTGATGGCAATAGTATATCAGTAAATTTGCCATCGGTAGAAGTTATTAACTTTTCTTACCCGCCAGAAGAATTTAGAATTGATGATAAAATAACCGACACCCGTAAATTCCTCAATATTTTGAATCTTGAAGACCAGGAAAAACTGTTTCAAATGGCAGAAATTGACGTGAGGAATAATTTGAAATACATGGGTTTGGTAGAAGCTACTCAGCAGAGAACCATCACTTTACTGGGAGGGCTGCTTCGTAACCTGGGATACCAGGAAGTGTATATCAACTTTAAAAATGATGACTTGATTGTGGACGAAGTAAACCTGGAAGAGTAAAATATGCTAGGATTTATAAAAAAATATGGCAGCATTATTTTTGATATCTTAATCATAACCGGTTTGGTAGTCATAATATTTTTATGGAATCCATTCAACATTTTTGGGGGTGGAGTAAAATTGCAAAACACTGCCAATATCGTGTCAGGTATTAGGGATATTGGGCAATTGGTTACCGCCGAATATTACGGTGAAGTTATCGCTTCCTTAGAAGAAACAGAGCTGCAACTTTTAAAAGAAAATGCCCTGGAAGATCGAGGCAATGAATTATTTTCCGAAATAAAGTTTGCCCTGCTGGAACTTTACAATATTGACACCTTGAAAAGGAAAGACAAAGAACCACCTGCTACCGTTACAAATAATAGTCTTTACAAGCGCAATTTGAACAGGCGCAACATCTTGAGAAAATTTGAGCAACTTTTTCCTGATCTCACTTCTGACACCTTATTTAATTATGTAATTACTTTTATTGGCCGTGAAAAGTTTGATAGAAATATTAATAAAGTAAGTAATTTGAGAGATGGCCAAAAGCGGAAAGTTCTATTTGAACAATATAATGAGTTGGCATCAAATGAAAAAAGACTTGAAAATTTGCAATTTCAGACTTATTTAAGTGATGGGTTTACTTTTTCAAATACTTTCGAAAATTTTTATTATCAGCAAACTGAAATTGAGCAAACCCGAAGGGAAAGAAATGAGCAAATATTTATGCTGGGCAGAGGCTGGGTAAAAGCCGGATTCGATTTTCAAAATTTAAACTCCAACAACATTTTTTATGATAAAGAAAGAGCCGCTATTTATATCAAAGGAATACAGCCCAGTATAATTGATGCAGATATCAACCCATGGTTTATTCCGGAACGGGAAATTCCTGGTTTTCAAATAATTTCCTATTCGGGAAATGCCGACTTTGAAGATGCAAAATTGGTAAAGAAATATTGCATTCAGAAGTTGGAAAACAATGCATTGCAGGCAAAAATATTAGAACAGGCATTGAAGAATGGTGAGCAATCTCTCAAAACTTTTTTTAGCTTAATTACCGGACAGGAGATTAAAATTGTTAAGTTTTTAAAGGATAACCTCTCCATCATTTTTTCACAAATTATGGCCGATGACCTGATAACTTATCCTGAAGCCCTTTTAATTGATTCTTTAACTTCAGTGGAAATAGGAAATATTGATTCTTTACAAAATCTGCCTCCGGAAGATATTTCTAAAAGTTATATATTGAAGCGGAAAGAACAATTGTCAGCGCTGTTACAAAAAGTTAATGGCATGCCGTACCAACATATTCACTACAAAAGATTTAATTATTATGCCAGCACATTTACTGAAGTTGCTCATGATACCTCGTTAAATAATCTTGAGTATAATAAGATAGCTGCAATGAGGCAAAATATTGTGAATAAAACTGACAGTAGCTATGATTTTTCTACCTCTGAATTAGCCAGTGATTTAAAAAATTGGTACGATAGCCTAAATTTCATCCATGAGTACAATTATTTTATCAATGCTTTGCAGACTGAAAATTTATCTCCCAGCATAGTGAAATTAAATACCTTTGACAGGCCAAGTTCAGATACAGTTGACTCACTTTATAAATTGTACGATGAAAATAAAATTAATCTTTGGATAAATAAAGATGAAGTTCAAGTAACCTCTATCACTGACAGTACTTTTATTCCTCGATTTGACACCTTGTATTATTGTTTGCAAGTAAATGACACAGCCATTGGTAAGTTAGCAATGTATAATAGTATAAACAACAAGCACCTCAAATCAACAACCAGTATTTGTGAATCGCCATCAACAATACAAGCCAAAGAAATAGCTGCATATAAACAATTGATATTTGAAACGGTAAGCCAAAATAGCAATAAAAGCGTATTGTCTAAATCGTGGGATTGGATTGTGGATGCAATACCGGATGCAAATGACTTACAAAACTTCAAAAAAGGGATCAATCAGAAATTGAACAACAACTAAACAACCAGTTTAACAAGCGCTACCAAATCAGCCTCTTCACTAAATAAAAGACAAATAAGTATATTTGTTAATACTTTATGGAATGAAAGACAAATGATTAAAAAATAATTCAAGTTTTAATGAAAAAGATTAGCAGTTTATTATTCATACTTTTCATAGTATTCGCCTGTCGGAAATCAGACAATAAAACTTCGGCAACACAAGACTTCCCATTTGAAGAATACACTATTACACAATTGCAACAAGGATACGAAAACGGGGATTTTACAGTAGAAGAGGTTATTAATTTCTACCTTGAGAGAATAAAATTAATTGATATTGATAGTCCGGCCATCAACTCTATTATCACTATAAATCCTGATGCATTGGATATTGCTAAAGATTTGGATTCGGCCATTCAAAATGGAAATGTAAGAGGACCATTGCACGGTGTTCCGGTGGTAGTAAAAGACAATATAGATACTCATGACCAAATGCCTACAACTGCTGGCTCAAGAGCACTTGCAGAGAGTTATCCATTAAAGGATGCATTTTTAATAAAAAAACTGAGAGAGGCCGGTGCAGTAATTATTGCCAAAGCTAACCTGAGTGAATGGGCCAACTTTAGAGGTCAAATGTCGAGCAGTGGCTGGAGCGGTGTAGCCGGTCAAACCAAAAACCCTTATGTTTTGACTCGCAACCCTTGCGGCTCCAGCTCAGGATCGGGTGCGGCAGTATCAGCAAACCTAACCATGCTTGCCATCGGCACGGAAACCAATGGCTCTATCGTATGCCCCTCACATGCCAATGGTGTAGTGGGCATAAAACCAACTGTAGGTTTGATAAGCCGCAGTGGTATAATACCAATTTCTTTTACGCAAGACACTCCCGGGCCCATGGCACGCACTGTTACGGATGCTGCAATTGGCTTGGGTGCTATGGTAGGCGTAGATTCTACGGATGAAAAAACTATAAATGATGAGGCTAAATTTCACCAGGACTATACCCGGTTTTTAAAGGAAGACGGATTGAAAGGAAAGCGAATAGGCTTTTTTAAAGCTCCTTTAGGGCAAAACTTTAAAGTTGATACACTCATGCACACGGCCATTGAGGTACTCAAAAATAAGGGTGCTGAAATTGTTGAGCTTGAAAATATTAACCCTCAAGGCACAGGTGGTCATTCTTTTCAGATAATGCTTTACGAATATCGTAAAGGATTAAATAATTACTTTGCCAGTCTTGGCAAAAATACACCTATAAATAACGTAGAAGAATTGATCGCTTTTAATGAAGCCGATTCAATTGAGCTTTCATTTTATAATCAAAAATACCTGGAAATGGCTCGAGATATAGACTTAAGCGAGGAAGAATACCAGGAGGTACTGGCCAAATTGATGGTGG
>Ga0207419_1000649_pt1 | contig 29864 bp, 21 predicted proteins | sample ElkSloMetagenome_4_FD_184723 | JGI IMG/M metagenome (GOLD analysis project Ga0207419, IMG submission 184723) | Hot spring microbial communities from Elkhorn Slough, Monterey Bay, USA - MD2A (version 2) | ecosystem: Environmental > Aquatic > Marine > Intertidal zone > Estuary: Microbial mat ... | reverse complement strand
ATCCCGAATCCTGTAGAAAAATAGTTAACTTAAAAGCCGAAAAAAACCAATCAATCCCAGCCATGAAAACTTTTTTAAAGATACTTGGAGCGCTCGTCATACTTGTAATAGCCGCGATGATCATTTTACCAATCGTATTCAAGGACGATCTGGTTGCACTCGCTAAGGAAGAAGGTAATAAAGCCGTAAATGCGAAAATTGAATTTGAAGAGGTGAGATTGAGTCTGTTCAAATCCTTCCCCAATTTCTTTTTCGCTATCGAAGGACTTAAAATTACCGGGCTCGATGAGTTTTCTGAGGTAGAATTGGCCCACATTAAAGAATTGGATCTGGTGATCGATCTGATGTCGGTGATCAAAGGCGAAAGCATTCAACTGAAGCGCATCGGCATCATTGAACCCAAGATCAACATTCTTGTGCTGGAAAATGGAAAAGCAAACTACGACATTGCTAAAACCGATAGTACTGTGGTGGAAGCGGAAGACAGCGAAATAGAACAAGAAGGTGCGGCATTCAAAATGGATCTTAAAGAGATCAGTATCGTGGATGGAATATTCATATATGAAGATCGCTCCATGCCTATGGCTATGGGGCTTCATGATCTGGATATTAAGGTCAGTGGCGACATGACCGCTGCTCAAACCAACCTTCAAACCCATGGTGAAGTGGCAGACGTAGATTTCTATTACGATGGCATTGGTTACATCAGAGACGCCAAAGTGATCCTGGATGCTGGTATCGGGATGAACATCGATCAGATGAAGTTCGATTTTCTCGATAACCGGTTAAAGGTCAATGAACTTCCACTAAGCATGGAAGGTTGGCTTGCCATGCCGGAATCTGCCATTGACATGGACCTCACTTTTGCGGCAAGTGAAACAGAGTTCAAGGAAATCTTATCGATGGTTCCTGCCGAATTCACCAAAGATCTTGAAGGTGTGGAAACGGCGGGTAGTCTCGCCTTGGATGGGTATGTGAAAGGGACTTACCTTGATTCCCTTTATCCTGCTTTTGGAGTGAACCTTCTGGTAAAGGAAGGGATGTTTAAATACCCGGATCTGCCTAAGTCTGTAGAATCGATCAATGTGAAAGCGAAAGTGGAAAGCGCAGATGGAGATTTGGATCACACCATCGTGGACGTCAATAATTTTTCTTTTGTGATGGCCGACAATCCATTTCGTTTCGACCTGTATGTTTCTGAGCCGATCTCGGATCCCTTCATCCGTTCTCATATGGATGGAAAGATCGTCATCGATAACATCAAAGACGTCATTCCACTGCCTGAAGGGGATGAACTTTCAGGAACCTTCCTTGCTAAGATGAATCTAGAAGGGCGAATGTCTACCTTGGAAAAAGAACAATATGAAGAATTTCAGGCAGAAGGAAATTTAGAGGTAAATGAGTTTCGGTATACCTCTGACTCTTTAGATTATCCCATAAATCTGAAGTACGCCAAATTGAAATTTACCCCGGCTTTTGCTGAGCTAAATGATCTGAACCTCTTGATCGGCAAAAGTGACTTGAGAGCGAACGGTAGACTCGAAAATTTTGTGGGTTACGCACTCACGGATCAAGCCACTTTAAAGGGTAATCTAAACCTTGCATCTACTACTTTAGATCTAAATGAATTATCCGGAAGCGATCAAGAAGAGGTGGAAGAAGTGAATAAGACTGAAGAGGCCGATAGCAGTGAAAGCATGGCCGCATTGCTTTTGCCAAAGAGAATCGATTTCACAACTACGGCGCGCATCGGCGAGGTGATTTACGATGATCTGAATATCAAAAATATTGAAGGGGCCATCCTACTGCGCAACGAAAAAATGAGCTTACAGAATACCAGTATGGAGCTTTTAGATGGGAAAATGACCATGGACGGTTACTATGAAACTACCGACAGCTTACGTCCAAGTTTTGATTTTGGGATGGACATTAGCGGTTTTGATGTGAAGCAGACCTCTGAAAAGTTTGTCAGTATAGAAAAGCTTGCTCCCATCATTAAGCACAGTACCGGTAAATATTCAGCGAAGATGAAAGTTGGCGGAGCAATGGACTCAGGCATGAACCCCATTTACGAAAGCTTTAATGGCAAGGGTGGTCTACTTACTCAGAACGTGATGATCGAAGATTTCAAGCCTTTGGTAAAGATTTCCAAAGCCATCAAGTACAACGACCTTAACCCCCTGGCAGTAAATGACGTGGATATCAAATTCACCATTGCCGGAGGAAAAGTATTTGTCGAACCCTTCGAGCTGAAAGTGAGAGATTCAAAAGTGACCATCAGTGGCTATAATTCTCTGGATCAAAGTATCAACTATACCCTCGACTTTGAGATTCCCAGAAAAGAGTTTGGCGGTGCAGCCAATTCTGCATTAGATGGATTGCTTTCACAAGCCTCTTCTAAGGGCGTGGATGTAAAGATGGCTGATAATATCAGTATTGCTGTTAAGGTAGAAGGTACGGTTGAAGAGCCGATCATAAAGACTGATTTCTCCTCTTCGGCAAAAAAGGCCAAAGAGGCCATAAAGGATCAGGCTAAAGAAATGCTTGAGGAGAAGAAGAAAGAGTTAGAAAGGATGGCCAAGGAGGAGGCTGAGCGGAAAAAGAAAGAGCTTGAAGATCAGGCCAAGAAGGAATTAGAAAAGCAAAAAAGAGAGGCCCAAAAGAAGATCGAGGAAGAAGCGAAGAAAAAGTTGAAGGGACTCTTCAAATAGCAGCGGATTTGAGTTTATTTGCAGCGAGAGGAACAAATGAAGGGGAAATCAATGCATAAATTATTTTGGTCTTACAGTTTGCTATCGATCTGTTTACTGCTATCGGCCGCTACACTCAATGCGCAGTCGACTTGCCCCAAGCCCAATAAGAAGGCGAAAAAATTGTTTGATAAGGCCGCACAGTATAAGTTTAGAGGCCAGCAAGGTTACCAATTGCTTATCGATGCCATCAATCAAGATCCTGATTTTGTGGATGCGCTTTCGATGCTTGCCTATCTCAATACCAAGCGTGATCAAAAGAATCAGCAGAAACTAAACTTAGCAAAAAAGTATTATCAGAGGAGTTTTGATGCGTGTGAGGCCTTTCGAAATTATGAGGCTGCGCTCTGGCTAGGGAAGTACTACTATGAATTAGGGGAGTATGAATTGGCTTATCCATTTTTAATGCGATATACTCAAAAAGCCAAGTCTGAGCCCGCCAATAAGATGAAGGATGCTGTTCAACTGAGCAAGCGGATCGAAAAATATCGGGAATTATTCGATAATCCGGTACCTTTTGATCCTAAGATCGTGGAAGGGGTTTCTTCCAAAGAAGATGAATATCTTCCCATGTTATCACCAGATAATCAGTTTCTTTTTTACACGCGAAGAACTCAGGTGGATTCCAAGAGTGTTTATGGTAAGCAAGAGAGGGAGCTATTTATACAAAGTCGCAAAAGGTATGATGGCACTTTTTCAGGCGGAATTCCACTCCCTGAGCCCTTCAATCAAGGCGCTTATCAAGGGGGAAGCAGTATTTCTGTAGATAATAAATTGCTCTTTATTACTATTGTAGAGCAGCTGCCCACCAGAGATGGCGTATTGTATTCGAATGGAGACATATATTATGCTGAATTCATAGGAGGCAAATGGTCTGAACTAAAGAGTATAGGTGAACACATCAACGGTGCTTATACCTGGGAAGGACAACCCTCTATTTCTGCGGATAATCAAACGCTTTTTTTTGCTTCTGCCAGAGGGGAAGACAATTACGGAGGCATGGACCTTTATAAGGTAAACCGACTTGCCTCCGGGAAATGGGGTAAGCCAATTAATTTGGGCCCCACGATCAATACCAGCGGCAATGAAAAGTCGCCCTTCATGCATTCCGATAGCTATACGCTCTATTTTTCTTCAGATGGGCACCCTGGGGTGGGCGGACAAGATATTTTCTTTAGTAAGATCAATGAGTTCGGAAAATTCGATACTCCGGTAAATATCGGAGTGCCGATAAATACCAAGCTAGACGAGCATGGCTTCATGGTGAGTACAGATGGGAATTACGGATACTTTTCTTCCAACCTGGCTAAAGACGGATTGGATATTTACTATTTCGACTTGCCGGAACAAGCTAAACCGAAAGAAGTGGTCTTTCTGAAAGGAAAGGTGGAAAGTAATGATCCCGATGCGGCGAAGGGAATGACCATTGAGTTGAAGAACATGGCCACCAATCAGGTGGTAGAGGGAGTGGTTGATGAGGCTACCGGTGAATACGTCGCGGTGATCGCTGCCTCAGAAAAACAAGATGTGATGATGATGGCCAAGAAGTCAGGCTACGCTTTTACTTCACAGTACATCAATTCAGACGAAGACGTCATCGGGAAACCCAGAAGAGCAGAACCGATGCCCTTTGAACCTATCGAAGTGGGAGAAACCTACCGAATCAATAATGTGAACTTTCCCACAGATTCATATTCGATCGATGAGCAGGTCATGAACATCCTTAATGAATTTATTGCGTTCCTGGAAAGCAATCCTTCGGTGAAGGTGGGGATACACGGGCACACAGATAATGTAGGGAATGAACAGAGTAATTTAATGCTTTCCACCAATCGGGCGAAAGCGGTGATGAACTACCTTATATTAGAAGGAATTTCCGCTTCGCGTTTAGAATACAATGGATTTGGAGAAAGCAAACCTATCGCTTCCAACCAAACGGCAGCCGGAAGAGCGAAAAATCGGCGTACAGAATTTGTAATTCTTTCCAAATAGGAGAATTCTGTACTTTTGCCGCCTAATTTATTACCAAAATCAAACATGATGATTAAAAGAACAATGGTTCTGGCCGCGATCACAGCTACTGTATGGGCTTGCGGACCAAAAGCAGAAACTGAGCAAAATGAATCCACCACAGATTCAACCCAAACGGAAGTAATGGAAGAAGAAGCTAGCATGCAAGACATGGAAGCGGATTCCATTCATTTTGGAGAAATGATTGACGCAGAAGGCGTAAAATCCATGGCCGACCTAAGCACGGAAATGGACGGCAAAGACAGTCTGAACATCAAGGTGGCAGCAGTGGCCAAAGATGTATGCAAGAAGAAAGGATGTTGGATGAAGGTAGAAACCGCTTCAGGAGATATGATGCGCGTGACCTTCAAAGATTATGGTTTCTTCGTACCTAAAGACATCAGCGGGAAAGAAGTGGTGATGCAAGGTACTGCATTCAACGACACGACCTCAGTAGAAGACCTCAGACACTACGCCGAGGACGGCGGTGCGAGTGAAGAAGAGATCGCTGCAATCACAGAACCTGAGATAGCAACTACCTTTGTGGCTAGTGGGGTGATGATCAAATAATGGGACAACCAAAAATAAGAACCCCGAAGCTTCTTGCTCTCGGGGTTTTTTTGTGCCTTTTTTTATTCTCGCTCAGACAATAATCTCCTTATATTCGCGTACTTCTCTTATTTCATGGTGAAACGATTTTTAGTTTTCTGCTTAATCTCTACTCAAGCAATATCCCTAGTTGCCCAAGTCACCGGGAATACCACCTATAATTTTCTACGATTAAGCAGCTCTGCAAGGGTAGCGGCTTTAGGCGGCAATCAAATTGCTGTAAAAGACAATGATCCCTTTCTAGCCGCAGAAAACCCTTCCTTGCTGAATGAAGAAATGAACGATAAGCTGTCGTTGACCTACCTCGATTATTTAAGCGATATCAATTATGGCTTTGCTTCTTACACCAAGCATTATGATAGTGTAGGAACCTTCAATATCGGAGTGAATTATATCAATTACGGAGACTTTACTGAAACCGATGCCGGAGGGAACGAAATAGGCTCATTTAGAGCCGGGGAGTATGCTTACTTCCTTGGTTATGCCTACCAACTGGACACCAACTTTAGTGTTGGAGTTAATCTTAAAGGAATTTATTCTTCATTATACGATTACCAATCGTTTGGCATTGGGGCAGACATGGGGCTTACCTATTTTTCTGAAAAAAGAAGGTTCACCATGGCATTGGTAGCTAAAAACCTTGGCAGGCAGCTTACCACCTATACAGAGGCAGATCAAAGGGAAGAATTGCCCTTTGAAATGCAACTGGGCATCTCAAAGCGGTTTAAGCGTGTGCCGTTGCGAATTGGGGTGATTTGGCAGCATTTGCAGGTTTGGGATTTGAATTATGAGAACCCCAATGAAGCAGTAGAAGAGAATACCCTGCTTGGTGACGAACCTGAGGAGGACAATGAGAATCCTTTTTTCGAAAATTTGAAACGTCATCTAATTTTCAATGCCGAATTCCTGATCTCAGAAAACTTCAATTTTAGGTTAGGCTATAATTATTTCCACCGAAGAGAATTAAGAGTGGAAGAGGAACTGGGCACGGTTGGCTTAAGCTGGGGATTGGGCTTTCGGATCTCAAAATTTCATTTGAGCTACGCGCGTTCCGCATTTCATCAGGCAGGTGCCACAAATACCTTCTCGGTATCTACCCGACTATCGGATTTTATCAATTAAATTCGCGGGATGGAGAAAGAACCCATCATCATTGCAATTGATGGCTATTCATCATGTGGAAAAAGCACGCTGGCCAAAGCATTGGCAACCCGTTTGGGCTACGTCTACATGGATACCGGTGCCATGTACCGAGCGGTAAGCCTTTACATCATTAGGCACAGTATACCGATTCAAGATCTGAAACCTAAAGAGATCAAAGAGATCCTCAATTACATCGACATTCAATTCATTTGGAACGAGAATGAAGGCCAATCTGAGACCTATTTGAACGGAGAAAACGTAGAGCAGGAGATTAGAGGTAAGGAGGTGTCTGAGAAAGTGAGTGATGTGGCGCAGATCAAAGCGATTCGAGATCGCATGATCGAGCTTCAAAGGAAGGCAGGCTTGCACAAAGGCGTAGTAATGGATGGAAGAGACATTGGTACAAAGGTATTTCCAAACGCAGAAGTCAAGCTTTTCATGACCGCAGATCCCGAAATCCGAGCGAAAAGACGCCACGACGAATTGACCGCTAAAGGGCAGGAGATCAGTCTTGAAGAAGTGAAGGACAACATCAAACTTCGCGACTACAACGATACCAACCGTAAAGAGAATCCGCTAACTAAAGCAGAAGATGCGATCGAACTCGATAATTCCTATCTCGATCAGCAAGAACAGCTGGATTTCGTATTGAAGCTACTTGCGGAACGTTGAGACCCTATCGGGTCTACAGCCAGGTATGTCGCCATTCAAGGAAAAAGCGTAAAGCACACTCGTATCGATTGGATTATCTTGCATGCCTTTGGGGTGCATGCCAATTGATTGTTTAAGAGGCATCAGTTTCCAAGCCGGCCAGTACTTCCTCTTTGGTTGTATTGGTCTGGAAAAAAGTAAGCAAACGGTCTAATACCCGATCTACCACTGCATCCGGACAAGAAGCACCTGATGTTAAAATGATCCGCAAAGGACGTTGATCCCCCAAATAATGTTTGCTGCTGAGCATTACTCTTCTTCTGAAATCATAATGCCTGATCAGTTGGTCTGACACAATTTCTTCGGCTGATGAGATAAAGTAGGTGGGTAGTTTCTCTTCACAAAGTTCCACCAAATGAGAAGTATTGGAAGAATTAAAGCCACCCACCACGATGGCGAGATCTGCTTCTTCTTCAAGTAATCCGTAGGTGGCTTGCTGATTGTCGTTCGTCGCGTAGCATAAGGTATCCCGACTATCTGCGAAATGATCGGAAATACTTTCTTGTCCGTACTTACTGATCATCACCCCTTTGAAAAAATCCGCTATGGCTTGAGTGTCTGATGCGAGCATGGTAGTCTGATTCACTACACCCACGCGCTGAAGGTCTTTCTCTGGATCGAACCCTTGACTGATTTGCTCGCCAAAATAACTTTTAAATTCAGATAGGGGAAGGTCGCCGGTGATGAATTTGCCCAAGATCACAGATTCTTTCATGTCTCTGACCACGATCGATTTCGCGTGATCCGAAGAATGAGAAAAGGTGGCTCTGGTTTCTTCATGACGCGGTTTGCCATGAATGATCACCGTATATCCCTTGGCGCCCAGTTTATCAGACTGCTTCCACACCTTAGTGACAAACGGACAGGTGGTATCGTATCGTTTGATTTCGATCCCTTTACTTTTTAAAATCTCCATGGTTTCCAAGGTGGTACCAAAAGCAGGAATGATTACGATGTCTTCCTTACTGATCTCCTCCCAGGGTATAAACTGATTGCCTTGGGTATCCATAATAAAGCGGATCCCATTCGCTCTAAGGTCATTGTTTACGGCAGGGTTGTGAATCATCTGACTAAGCAGATAGATCTTCTTGGAGGGATTTTCCTCAACCGCTTTGTAGGCGATCTCAATGGCATTTTCTACACCGTAGCAAAAGCCGAAGTGTCTCGCTATTAAAAACTCTACCTCACCAAACTTGATCAGGGTAGGACGAAAATCCTTCTTTCTCGGGTCTGAGATCTTTCTTTTTTCCTTGATCTGACTGATGAAAGAGGATCGGTAAAATGTGGGAATATCGAATTGCTTCATGACTGATTGAGGACAAAAATAAACATAGGAATTGTAAAGATGTTGCTCCTTTTTCTACTTTCGAGACGCATTCAGCCAATTGGCAGAGAATTAGTATTTTTTGTTATCTTTGCGGCCCTCTTTTGGGGAGCCCTATAGCCGTAGTTTAGGGCTTTTTAAAACCACTTTCGTTTTAACTCGGTCTAGAAAACGAAATACAAAACAAAGTCATTAATGGCTGATTCAAAAGAAAAGGCTGCTGAAAACAAAGAAGCAGCGCCAAAGGCAGAAGAAAAAAAGACTGCTACTACCAAAAAAGCAAAAGCTTCAACCGAAGCAAAAGCTGAAAAGTCCTCAAAAACAGAAACGAAAGAGGAAGTAAAGGCAAAGAAAACAACCAAGCCTAAGCCAACTCCGAAGAAAGATCCCGTAGAAGCGAAAGCAGAAGAGGCCAAGCCGGCTGAGAAAGAAGCCAAGAAAGCTTCAAAAAAGGAAACTACGGCGAAATCTAAAAAAGTGAAAACGACCGTTGCAAAAGAGGTTGAAACACGAGCTGAAGCAATCGTGAAGGACAAAACCACAGAAGCGGAAGAAATCACTGAAAAGGAAGAGCCGAAAAGTCGCGAAGAGCGTCAAAAAGAATTAGAGACCTTTCGAAAAGACTTCAATTGGGAAGCGATCGGCAAGCGCGACGATGTATATTCTAAGGATGAGCATGAAAAGCTCGAGAAGATGTACAATGAAACACTCACTTCGATCGAGGAGCAAGATGTGATCGACGGAGAAGTGGTGAGCATTTCACCAAGAGAAGTCGTGGTAAACATTGGCTACAAGTCAGACGGAGTGATCTCCATGTCTGAGTTGAAGTACAAAGACGATCTTAAAATAGGTGATAAGGTTGAGGTTTTCATCGAATCTCAAGAAGATAAGAATGGTCAATTGGTGCTCTCTCACAAAAAAGCAAGAGCGTTAAGAGCGTGGGAGAAAGTAAACGAAGCACTAAGCACACAAGAAGTGATCAAAGGTCATGTGAAGTGCAGAACCAAAGGTGGACTGATCGTAGACGTATTTGGTATCGAAGCATTCTTGCCAGGTTCTCAGATCGATGTGAAACCGATCAGAGACTACGATATGTACGTTGATAAGAGCATGGAATTCAAGGTGGTGAAGATCAACAAAGAATTCAAGAACGTGGTGGTTTCTCACAAAGCACTTATTGAAGCCGAACTTGAAGTTCAGAAGAAAGAGATCATCTCTCAATTAGAGAAAGGACAAGTGTTGGAAGGTACTGTGAAGAACATTACTTCTTACGGGGTATTTATCGACCTTGGTGGAGTAGATGGTTTGGTACACATCACTGACCTCAGTTGGGGAAGAGTAAACCATCCTGAAGAGGTGGTTCAGCTTGACGAGAAAGTGAAGGTGGTAATTCTTGACTTCGATGATGAGAAGAAAAGAATTGCACTTGGCATGAAGCAATTGGAGGGTCATCCATGGGATAAGCTCGACGATAAAATGCAAGTGGGCGATAAGGTAAAAGGAAAAGTGGTTGTGGTTGCCGATTACGGTGCCTTCGTTGAAATTCAGCCGGGTGTTGAAGGTCTGATCCACGTTTCTGAGATCTCTTGGTCTAACCATCTGCAGCCTGCTCAAGCCTTCTTCAAAGTAGGTGATGAAGTAGAAGCACAGATCTTAACCCTCGATAGAGAAGAGCGTAAAATGTCGCTAGGAGTGAAGCAACTTACTCCGGATCCGTGGGAAGGCATTTCTCAAAAGTTCCCTGTAGATTCTAAGCATGAAGGAAAAGTAACCAACATCTCTGATTTTGGCGTGTTTGTCGAGTTGGAAGAAGGAGTAGATGGTTTAGTTCACATTTCCGATTTATCTTGGTCTAAGAAGATCAATCATCCAAAAGAGGTTACCTCGGTAGGAGAAAAAATGGAGATCGTGATTCTGGAGATCGACGAAGAAAACCGTCGTTTGAGCCTAGGATACAAACAATTGGAAGAGAATCCATGGGAAACCTTCGAGAGCGTCTTTGAAATTGGTACCATCCATAAAGGAACCGTTTCTGAAGTGAATGCGAAAGGTGCTACAGTGATCATGCCTTACGGTGTGGAAGCTTTTGCTACCAAGCGTAATCTGCAGAAAGAAAACGGAAACAATGCGGAGAAAGACGAAGAGCTTGATTTTAAAGTGATGGAGTTCAATAAGAACGCCAGAAAGATCATCGTTTCTCATACGCAGATCCATAAGGATGTGGAATACGAAGAGAAGTTGGCTAAGCGAAGCAAAGCCAAGTCTGATCAAGTAGCCACTAGCAGAGCCATGAAAGACATGAAGAGTAAGCAAGAGAAAACCACTTTAGGTGACCTTGATGCACTCGCAAGTCTGAAGGACGAGATGGATAAAGACGACAAGAAGAAGTAGTTCTTTTTATCTCTACAGATCTAATAGCCTGGCGTGTTTCGTCAGGCTATTTTTTTGATGTAATTCTGATTTAGAATATGGACTCTAGGTTCTCTACTCTCTGAGATAAAGATACATCACGGCCATTGCCGTATGCTGGTCTGTGGTATCTGTACAGTGGTAAGCGCTGATCAATTCATAAGCGTGATCTTGGTAAACCGGAATGCCGGATTCACTGCGGTAATAGTCGATCTGTTCAAAACCAAAATTCAAGCTATCCTTCGTGAAGGAGGCTTGGTAGAGTAAACTGTCTGTGGTTTTGTCCCAAAGTTCCAAAGCTTCGGCAAAAGGATGCAGATGCACGCTGATCAAGTGAATTCGGCTATCTTTCTCCAGATCTAGCATACGGCTCACATCTGTGCTTAAGGTTTCCGGTTCGTTAGGCAAGACCCAATGACCCGTATATTTTCTGCCATATTGGTCTTCATAAGGGTTGTACTTTTCATCCTTATCATACTCAAGCGAATGATCAAGATCGGCCTCTACCGTGCTTGAACTGTCGGGGTGTAATTGGTATGGCAAGCATTTTTGCGGCATGCCATAGCCTCCGTCGTCGCCACTTAGCTGCTTGGTCACAAAAACGGATTGCTGGTAGAGCGCTTTCATGCTGTCGGGTGGACCTACATCCTGATGATAGAGAATCTGAGCGTGTTGTTTTGTATTGATAAAGAGTTCCGGACGGTTGTGGTTAAGCACCTGTGAAACCACCTCCAAGGGTTGACCGGCCGGTATCGGGATTCCAAACCCATCAGGAAACCTAAGCTTTGTCTGTCCTTGGGTCAGGGTGAATATGCGATGATTACCCCCAGTAGTGTTGAGTTTCCATGGGAGTTGTTCAGGACTGGCATAATTAAGGTTGTTATGGCACATGAAGCTAGAACCCAAAGCCACTCCGCTTTCAGCTTGCAGCACTTCACTTTGATAGCCGACAATCCAAAGTAATTCTTCACTTTTCCCATCAATTTTGACCGTCTGGGTTTGATACGGGCCCTCCATGGAGCGGTAGATCTTATCAATCAGTAAGTCGGAGGAGTAAATATCTCGACTACTTGGCCCAATGGGGGATACTTTTTTTGGAGACGCATTGCGTTTGTACCAGGAAGTGAAGTCCTGATTCGTTTCGCTACAAGCAGCAAGGCTAAAGACCAAGGAAAAGACAAAGTAAAAGGACTTTGGCACGGTTGAAGTTGGCATTACTTTTTCTCAGGGCCTTGATCCCCAGCTTGTCGTTTTTTGGCCTTTTGCTCTTTCATTGCTTCGCCGATCTGATTGCTGGCAGTAAAGCTGGCTACCATATTGTTGAGCATATCCGAACCCGCTTGGGGAGAATTGGGCAAGAGGATCAGATTGGTGTCGGTTTCTTCGCCTATAGATTGGAGGGTGTCATAGTGCTGGGTAACAACGATCAAAGCTGAGGCTTCTTGGGAATTGATGCCTACCTTATTCAAAACTTCAACTGATTCTTCCAATCCTCTAGCAATCTCTCTTCGCTGATCTGCGATGCCCTGTCCTTGCAGACGCTTACTTTCGGCTTCCGCTTTCGCTTTTTCTACGATCAGAATTCGGGCAGCATCACCCTCGAATTGAGCAGCGATCTTCTCTCTTTCTGAGGCGTTGATCCGATTCATGGCAGATTTTACTTGAGCATCGGGATCAATATCGGTAACCAGGGTCTTAATGATATCATATCCATAATCCAACATGGCGTCGTTGAGCTCGGTCTTTACTGCAATAGCAATGTCGTCTTTCTTCACAAAAACATCGTCGAGCTTCATTTTGGGAACTTCGGCACGCACCACATCAAATACGTAAGAAGTGATTTGATCTTGAGGGTAATCCAGTTTGTAAAATGCATCATATACCTTCTCGTTGATCACCTTGTACTGTACGGAAACTTTGAGTTTTACGAATACGTCATCTCTGGTTTTCGTTTCTACGATCACATCCAACTGTTGTATTTTAAGACTTATTCGGCCGGCAACCCTTTGGATCAAGGGGATCTTTAACTGTAATCCGGAATTTCGCACACTGCTGAAACGGCCAAAGGTTTCAATGATAGCCGAAGTTTGTTGCTTAACGATAAAGAAGGAGAAGAAGAGAATAACTACTCCAATGATGAGAAGGATGAAGATTGGGTCCATGGCTTTTATTTTTAGTGAAGATAGATATGAATTATGAGATATGAAAGAAGATAGTAGAGCTTAGATTTTAGCAGGTGGACTGATTTGATGAACTTTCTAACAGTTTATTCAAATGCACATTATTGCAATTCTAACTTTGGCGCACTTCCAATCTCTAGAGCACTTTGGTAACATTAGTTGCCATACCAAATCATTCTACTGCTTAACTTTGTTAAGGTGATTAATATGGTCAATATTTATAGAGCTTTTCTGGATGCCTTGAGTGGCAGTTTAAGTTGGACCTGGAACTCCATTATTTTCGAGGTTCCATGGTATCAAAATTATTTTTGGGGTTTGATCGTGATCTCCCTCTTGGTTTGGGGACTAGAGATCGCATTTCCATGGAGAAAGCAACAAAAGATCATTCGACGTGATTTTTGGTTGGATGGATTTTACATGTTTTTTAATTTTTTCATCTTCTCCATCTTTATCAGTGGGTTCTATAAATGGGCCGAATTGGGGTTTTCAGCGGCAGGTATCCATCTTGACAGCCTCAGTCTATTGAGTTTATCCTCTCTTCCGGCTTGGGCCGAATTAGTGATTTTCTTCGTCATGCTCGATTTTGTGCAATGGTTCACGCACATGATCTTGCATAGAGTTCCTGCGTTTTGGGCATTTCACAAGGTGCACCACAGCGTGAAGGAAATGGGCTTTGCGGCACATTTACGATACCATTGGATGGAAAACATCCTCTACAAACCATTAAAGACCTTGGTGGTCATGTTGATCGGGGGGTTTGAGCCCGAACAAGCTTATCTCGTGCATTTTGTGGCCATTTCCATCGGGCACCTTAATCATGCAAATATCAAATTGACCTATGGGCCGCTCAAGTATATTTTTAATAATCCGGTAATGCATCTGCACCATCATGCGTTCCATTTGCCTCAGGGGGTATATGGAGTTAATTACGCGATCAGCTTGAGTCTTTGGGACTACCTTTTCAAAACAGCTCATGTCCCTAATGACGATGGGGAAACCCTTTTGGGTTTTGAAGGCGATGAAAAATTTCCGCAGGACTTTATCGGACAGAATATTTATGGATTTGGGAAGAAGGACTAAGTAATTACGAATTTCGCATTTAGTCTCTAATCTCTTTCCTTGATCGTATTCGAAGGGCCAGTCTCCACCAACTAGCTTTCTTTTTTCGTAAACACCATGACCGGCCTAAAGCCTACCAGGCAAGAGGAGTGGTCCACTTTGATCACGCTTTGATTGCGCACATCATAGCCGGTAGAATTCCAGCTGCCTCCGCAAGCCAAACCCTCGGTTACCCATTCGGCTGCGTTGCCATTTAGATTGAAGATATCGGAAATGCCAGCTTCGTAAGACTCTGTTGGGGAAGTGATGAACGCATTATCTTCAAAGAAGACATCATTTTTGATCTTGCTTTTTACACCGATATCCGTCTTAACTCCGTAAGCTTTATTTAAGCGATCATAATAAATGTGTTCAGCGCCTAAATTCTTGAAGTTGCATTTTAACTTACCATCTTCGTCTCTAAGGCTTTTCCCTTCCCAGCCGTAGACCGCATCTTCTCTTCCTCCATTGGCTGCGGCTAGCCATTGTTCTCGTTTGGGTATCATGAAATTCAATTGATAGGGTTCTTCCGCTAATTTCTCATTCCATATCTCGCTCAGCCATTGGCAATACAGTTGCGCACCTTCTAAACTCACATTCACCACCGGATACTTATTATATGCAGGGTGTTTATGGTATTGTTCTGCCAGGGGCTTCATAAACCCTTTCGGAAATTCATGTATCCAGTTGGCCGTATCAAGCTTGGAAATGGCCAAGTCTTCTTTTCTCCCTTGGCTCTCGAGGGAGTAGAGAAACTCACGGTAATCAAGATTACTTACTTCATATCTGCTCATGTAAAATGCACCTGCTGTATTGCCCTGTATTTGCGGTACCATCACATAGCGATCCCTGAGCAACTTGGGTAGCTTGTAGTACTCACCCTTTGGTTTGTTACTCGAGTTGATGAGTAGAATTGAGATCAAGATACCTGGGATTAAAACTCTAAATCGTCGCATTGTAATTAAATTGATTAGTTCGAAGTTAACTAGAAAACAGGCAACTGTTGTAATCCCCGCCTGCCGAAGCAAGGGCCTGAGCACGGCGGGCAGGTAAATACTCTAAGTACTCCAAGTACTCTAAGTACTCCAAATACTCTAAGTACTCCAAATACTCCCTCACTCAAAAACATTTTCTCCCCTTGTCACTTAAGTAAGCCTACAAATCAGGAATTTTGCAGCTTCATGTATCGCGTTTTTCTATTCATCCTTATTTGCCTCATTTTAAGTAAGGAAGCTCTGGCAATTGAGCTTGATCTTACTCAACGCACCTTCGAAGCTAGCCGCATTGAATTTAAGGCTCCGCTGATCGACGGCCGTATTTCGGATGAAGCTTGGTTAAGTGCCGATGTGCTCACTAATTTCATCCAAAACACCCCTATCCCAAAGGTAAGTGGCACCCAAAACACAGAGGTGAGGATGATCTATGATGATGAAGCCATCTACATTGCCGCTCGCATGTACGAGCGTAATACCGATAGCATCTATAACTTTCTCACGGAACGCGATGATTTTGGTAATGCCGACTTTTTTATTGCCGTTTTCAATCCCTATAAAGATGGGATCAATGGCGATGGCTTTGCCGTAACTCCGGCTAATGTGCAGATCGATATCAAATACTCGCTGAATGAGGAGAGTACTACCTGGGATGCAGTTTGGGAAAGCGCCACCCATATTGATGAGCTTGGTTGGACGGTAGAAATGAAGATTCCTTACTCAGCGCTTCGTTTTCCGGAGAAGTCAATTCAAGAATGGGGTATAAATTTCGGCAGGGAGATCCGAAGAAATCGGGAACGCGATTGGTGGAACTCGATCGATCCGGCGGTGGACGGCTTTTTCACCCAGGCGGGAATTGTGAAAGGGATCAAAGACATCAAACCACCAACCAGACTATTTTTCTTCCCCTACGCTTCCGCTTACTATGAAGTGAACTCTTCGGAAGGCGCTCCTGATAATTCATCCTTCAATGGAGGGATGGATGTGAAATACGGGATCAATGATGCCTTCACCCTGGATATGACCTTAATTCCCGATTTTGGTCAGGTGCGTTTCGACGATCAAGTACTTAATCTGACCCCCTTTGAAGTTCAGTTTGACGAAAATCGTCAGTTCTTTACTGAAGGGGTTGAATTATTCAATAAGGCAGGCATTTTTTATTCCAGACGAATCGGAGGCAGACCCTATGCTTATGATCGCGCGAGAAATTCAGTAGATGAAGGGGAAAGAGTCATTGAAAACCCCGTCCAATCGAAGCTCTTGAACGCCACCAAGATCTCTGGCCGCACGGATGGCGGTTTGGGAATAGGGTTCTTCAATGCCTTTGATGACGAAAGCTATGCTGTGATCGAGAATGAAGAGCTGGGCAGCAGAAGAAGGGTCAAGACCAACCCTTACACCAATTACAATATGCTGGTGTTGGATCAAGTACTCCGCAATAACTCATTTGTCACCTTCACCAATACCAATGTGCTTCGCGACGGTTTAGCCAGAGACGCCAATGTAGCGCGGCTTGATCTTCAATTGGCCGACAAAAAGAACCGATATGCCCTTAGCGGCTTTGCGAGCATGAGCCACCTTTGGCAGGAAGATGGCAGTTTGCAGTCTGGTGAAAGCTGGAGAGCGGCGATGGGAAAGATCTCGGGCAATTTTACCTTCGAATTATCGCAAGAAGTGATCGGACGTGATTATGATCCGAACGACCTTGGCTTTCAAACGGTGCGAAATGTGCAAAACTCTACCCTCTTCGCACAACTGGTGAAGTATGAGAACTTTTCGATCTTCAATTTTTATCGGCATGAGTTTGAATTGATCTATCAGCGACTTCAGCAACCCAATGATTTTTTAAATCTCGGCTTCTCTTGGTTTACCGTTTATCGCCTCAAGTCTTTTCACGCCCTAAGTTTGAATGCCGGTTTTGAGCCCATTAATACCAATGACTATTTTGAGACCAGGAACTTTGATCTCTATTATGATTATCCTCGAAATTTTTGGTTCGGGGGATTCTTTTCTTCCGATTACAGTCGGGTATTTGCCCTAGATGTGAGAACCAACAACCGCTATTTTGATGAGCCCGGCAGGCGTTTTCATTCTTACGAGATCGCTCCCCGTTTTCGTCCGAACGACAAGCTTTTCTTTGTGATCTCCTACCAAAACCGACAGAGCATTAATGACATTGGCTTTGTCAATAATGTAAGTGATTCCGTGATCTTTGGTAGGAGGGACGTGATCGAGAATGAAACCGCTATCGAGGGAAATTACATTTTCAACAACACCATGGCGCTTAATCTGATCTTCAGACACTATTGGTCGGAAGCGGTTTACAACCGCTTCAATAGAGTGGATCCCGACAACGGTAAGTTATTGGAAACGGATTATCCTGGTTTTAGAGACGACGGTTCAAGCATCCACGACATTAGCTTTAACGCCTTCAATATCGATTTGGCATTCAATTGGCGATTCGCTCCTGGTAGTGAGATCTCAGTGGTATGGAAGAACATCATTTTACAAAGTGGGGATCCGCTGGATCTAACTTATTATCAAAATTTGGAAGAAACCCTACGCGCACCGCAGCTCAATAACTTCTCTATTCGAATCTTGTACTTTATCGACTACCTTAGTCTTAAAGGGAGAGGCTAGCTTGCTTTTTTATTCACTTTGCCAACAAATCCCTTTACATGGCTGTTTATTTCTTACATTAAGCACTATGGCAAAAAAGACCAAAAAATACCGCAAAACCGATTGGTTCAAAGCATATAAAGACTATGTGCTACAATACGGTGAAACAGCAAACGACACCAAGGATTTACTTCATTTCACTGAGCAACCCTTTGTGCAATTTGGAGAACTCTTTGACGAACTCGAGGAACTTGAAGTCCATTTGATCGTAGATTATTTCGCCAATGCACTTAAAGTACTCGACAAAGATAAAGAGCTGAAAGAGATGGAAGTAAAAGACCAGCATCTGGCTTTCCTCTATCTTCTGATGGAGCTGATCGCTAAAGATGATCTGTTTCTTAGAATTTTCAAAAGGGCGAAGCAGGGTGATTCCAATTTCTTCATGCGTCTGCAGAAGGGATTGAATCAACAGGAGTTGTCTTGGGCCAAGCTTAAGAACTGGCGACCTGATTTCATTGATGAATTGAACATCAATCCCAAGCGAAGTCTGTTGATCAATCATGCGATCAGTTGTATGCTGTTTAGCATTGAAGATAAAAGCAAGGACAAACAGGATACAGATGCCTACATTGAAAAGACCACAGATCTTCTATTCAAATTAACGGATACCAGCACGCTGCATAGTTTTCTGGACCTTGGGAAGTTCATGTATTCGAGGGGAAAGAGTAAGATGTTCAATTGAAGTAAAAAGTAAAAAATTTAAGGTTCGAATTTGTCCTTCAGCTTCCTTTCGATTAAATCATTTCGGCGTGCTCAGGAATCGACTTATTTAGTGTGTAGTTTGAAGATTGTAGTTTAAAAAGATGGGTCAAGATAAGATAGCAGTTAGTAAATTAGGTCGTGCCGGCAAATTGGTAAACACCGGAGCCAAAGTGGGTGGCAATTACATGAAGTATTACGCCAAGCGACTGCTTAAAGAAACCTCGCGTGAAGAGCTCGAGGAAGATAACGCCAAAGACATCTATGAAGCTTTTAGTGCGTTAAAAGGAGGCCCTTTAAAAGTGGCTCAAATGTTAAGTATGGGTGATCAGGTTTTACCCAAATCCTTTGTTGATCAATTCTCAAGAGCTCAAAATCAGGTTGATCCGCTTTCATATCCCTTGGTCAGAAAAATGTTCAAGCAGGCCTTCGAGAAATATCCTGAAGAAATCTTCGACCGCTTTAGTAAAGAGGCGGTGAATGCAGCATCCATAGGCCAGGTGCATCAAGGTGAGATCGACGGGCAAGCATATGCCATTAAGATCCAATATCCGGGCGTAGCCGACTCTTTAAAAAGCGACCTGAGACTCATTTCACCGGTGGCCAGTCGAATTCTTGGTTTAAAAAAGAGTGAGATCGCTCCCTATCTGGAAGAAGTTGAGCTCAAACTGATGGAAGAAACCAATTATCAACAAGAACTGGAAAATTCCGAAGTAATCATTGAAGGCTGCAAGCAGCTCGATAACCTCGACTTTCCGGAATTCCTTAAGCATCTTTCAAACGATCGGGTGATCACCATGAGTTGGATGGAAGGTGATCCCCTAAGTGAGTGGTTGAAGTCTGATCCCAGCGAAACTGAGCGCAATAAAATCGGACAATCACTTTGGGATTTCTACCAGCATCAGATCCATCAGCTTAAGTTCATGCATGCTGACCCCCATCCGGGTAATTTCATCATCACAAAATCCAACAACTTAGGGGTGATCGATTTTGGCTGTGTAAAGTCGCTCCCGGAAGACTTTTACAATGCCTACATGGATTTATTGAAGTCAGGTGAGAAGGATGTGCAATCTGATGATTTTGTCAACGCCCTTTACAAACTTGATCTGTTGAGCGATAAGGATCAGATTGAAGCCAAAGAGCTGATCTTGTCTACTTTTCAGCAAATGTTCCAATTGGTAGGTAAGCCTTTCTTTAGTGAAACCTTTGATTTTTCAGACAACGCGTATTTTCAGTCGATCTTCACCCAAGGTGAGGCTTTATCAAAAGATCCCTCACTTCGTGGTTTAACCGCCAGAGGTTCAAGACATTTTATCTATTTCAATCGCACTTATTTCGGTTTATACCAATTGTTAAATAAGATCGGGGCAACAGTAACCACAGGCCTTGTGGATCCTAGGTAATTAGACTCCAGTCCAGTATTCGTCAGGAGGGTCATCCTGCAAATTTCTTATTCTTGTAATCCTATCGTTTTAAATTACTTCTATGTACAAACGCATAATTCCCCTTCTCATGATTGCATTCCTGGTTTCACTGCAATCAAATGCCCAAGTGATAAGCGACACCGTTTTAAACGGATTAAAATTTCGCAGCATCGGTCCGGCTTTGATGTCGGGCCGCATTGCCGATATCGCTATCCATCCTGAAAACGAAAATGTATGGTACATTGCTGTTGGATCAGGTGGGGTATGGCGGACCCTCAATAGTGGAGTGACCTGGGAGCCTCTATTCGATGATCAGAAAGTGTACAGTACGGGCTGTGTGACCATCGATCCGAATCAACCTTCCACCATTTGGGTGGGCACCGGAGAAAACGTGGGTGGCAGACACATCAGCTGGGGTGATGGGGTCTACAAGAGCGCCGATGGAGGAAAGACCTGGAAAAACATGGGATTAAAAAAGTCGGAACACATTTCCAAGATCATTGTCCACCCGGAGAATTCTGATGTGGTGTTTGTAGCTGTGCAAGGACCACTATGGTCTAAGGGGGGTGAACGCGGATTTTACATGACCACCGACGGAGGAAAGAATTGGAAGAAGACCTTGGGAAATGAAGAATGGACAGGTGTAACCGACATGGTGATCGATCCTAATGATCCGAATATTCTTTATGCTGCCACTTGGGATCGTCATCGTACGGTGGCTGCATATATGGGCGGCGGTCCGGGAACCGGATTGCACAAAAGTACTGATGGTGGACAAACATGGACGGAATTGAAAAGTGGTTTACCTGAAGGGAATCTGGGCAAGATCGGTTTGGCGATCAGTCCGCAAAAAAACAATGTACTCTACGCCGCCATTGAACTCGATCGAAGGAAAGGAGCGGTGTATCGCAGTGAAGATCATGGGGCAAGCTGGAAAAAAATGTCTGAGACGGTTTCTGGAGCTACCGGTCCACATTATTATCAGGAACTCTACGCCTCACCGCATCAGTTCGATCGCCTCTATTTGATGGATGTGAGAACCCAAGTAAGCGAGGATGGAGGAAAGACCTTTAGTCGGATGCCCCATAAATACAAGCATAGCGACAATCATGCGATGGCCTTCAGAAAGGATGATCCTAACTATTTGTTATTTGGTTGTGATGGGGGAGTATACGAATCGTTCGACCTTGGGCAGAATTGGAGATTCATGGCCAATTTGCCTTTAACTCAGTTTTATAAAGTTGCGGTTGATGATGCAGAGCCTTTCTACAACATTTACGGAGGAACTCAAGATAACAACACACAAGGAGGCCCCTCGAGAACGGACAACGTCCACGGGATCAGGAATGCTGATTGGTATGTGGTGCTTTTTGGAGATGGCCATCAACCGGCTACTGAACCGGGGAATCCAGACATTATGTATGCAGAATGGCAACAGGGTAACCTCACCAGAGTAGATCGCACTACTGGGGAGCATACTTATATACAGCCACAGCCGGCAGAAGGGGATCCGGTAGAGCGATTCAATTGGGATGCCCCAATTTTGGTGAGTCCTCACGATCCTAAAACCCTCTATTTTGCTTCTCAGAGACTGTGGAAGTCGACCAACAGAGGGGATAGCTGGACGTCAGTTTCAGGAGATCTTACTAAAGATCTAGAAAGAATAGAACTTCCCATTATGGGAAAGAAGCAGAGCTGGGATAACGCTTGGGACATCTACGCCATGTCGAATTACAGTACCATTACTTCTTTGGCCGAATCTCCGATAAAGCAAGGCTTATTGTATGTCGGTACAGACGATGGATTGATACAGGTTTCAGAAAACGATGGAGGCAGCTGGAAGAAGATCCCGGTTTCTGCCCTTGGAGCACCTGAAACTGCATTTGTCAATGACATCAAGGCGGATCTCTATGATGCCAATACGGTTTATGTGAGTTTAGATAATCACAAGTATGGAGACTATAAACCTTATTTCTACAAAAGCACCGACAAAGGAAAGTCATGGAAGAAGTTGACCAATGGCTTGCCAAAGAATACCCTGGTTTGGCGAATGGTTCAAGATCATGAAAAGAAGGAGTTGCTGTTTCTGGCTACAGAATTTGGAATCTATGCCACCTTCAATGGTGGAAATCAATGGCACCAACTAAAGGGTGGCTTACCCACCATTTCTTTCCGCGATCTGGCCATTCAAAAGCGAGAAAACGACCTGGTAGGTGCATCTTTCGGACGCAGCTTCTATGTGCTGGATGATTATACTGCTTTAAGAGAAGTGAATGAAGAGAATTTTAAGAAAGAAGCTCATCTCTTTCCAATTCGAGATGCATGGTGGTACATTCCTCGTCCAGTACTTAGTTTTAGCGGGAATGGATATCAAGGTGCCGACCTATTCGTAGCCCCCAACCCGGATTTTGGGGCGATGATCACCTATTATTTGGCAAAGGATTATAAGTCCATGGCCGAAGAGAGAAAAGAGGCAGAGAAAACGAAGCAGGATGAGGATATTCCATTCCCCGGATGGGATGTGCTAGAAGATGAGAAATTGGAGCAGAAGCCAGCGGTTTATGTGGTAATTAAAGATTTGGACGGAAATGTGATAAGGAGGGTCGATGCTCCGGCAAAAAAAGGGATACACCGGGTATCTTGGGACTTAAGGTATCCGTTCACCGATGCGATCCGAAGCACAAAACTTCCGGAAGATCCATCCGATCAGCCGAAAGGTTTGATGGCCGCTCCCGGAGAATACACGGCCACCCTGATCAAAATAGAAGGGGGAGAAAGCACGGAATTGAGCCCGGCCCAGAAATTTACCGTCAAACGATTGAAAGAAGGCGCTCTTGAAGGTAGCAGTCCGGAAGCAGTGGCCAATTTTTGGAGAGAGTTGGAAGAGATCAATATTGATCTAAGTGCCACGAATGTGATAATGAAACAGACCGGGGAAAGGTTGGCACGGATGCAAATCGCTCTGGACCGCAGTCGCTCGGTACCCGGAGAACTGGATAAAAGATTACATGCAATCAAGACTAAATTAGCTAAGCTGAACAAGCAACTCAATGGAGATCCCTTGAGGAGTGAAGTAGGAGAGAAGTCGCGACCAACCATTGGAAGAAGGGTTTCTGTAGCCGCTATGGGTACGCGCAATAGCACCTACGGACCTAGTCAGATGCACAAAGAAAGTTTGGCTATTGCTATCAAACAGCATGCAGCTCTAAAGGCTGATCTAGACAAGATCGTTGATCAAGCGATTCCAGCATTGGAAGCCGCCATGAAGAAAGTAAAAGCACCCTATGTGAAATAGATTTGGTCAGGAATCTGGGATAAGGGATCTGAAATAAGAATACAAACCTTACGTACTTCCCGCCTGCCGAAGCAAGGGTCTGAGCACGGTGGGCAGGCAAGTACTCCTCTTTCACCTAAGCTCATACACGTACCAGGCGGGGGTACGATCTTGCCAATTGTTGTAGTTGTATTCCAACAGCCAAGCCGGGAAACTGGAGTAGACCAATCTTTTGATGCGGGGATGTGATTCCGGCAAACGATTTTCCGTCACCACCAACTGAGTTTCCGCCGCGCTTGGAATTTGAGCGAGGGTCTCCGCCTTGACGATCTTCAGCTGCGGTCTTTTGTAGTAATTGACCCCAAGCACACGATGATAAGGGTTCTTATCGATGTGATATAAGGTGCTGGATGTCTTGTAATCTCGATAGATTTTTTTGTAGAGACCAATCTGATTGTCGGCCGGCTTAAAGATGACCACTAGAAGCAAAATGAAGTTAATGACAAAGCATAGCTTCATCGTTATGCGCATAATGGAATTGCTTACCACTTTCAGGGTAAAAAATCGCTGTACGCTGATAATTGCTTTCACAATGATCACAGGAACCAGGAGGTATAATGGAAAAAGGAATCTCAACTCTTTATGCCCGATCAAAATGTGGATCAGTAAGAAAGGCAGGCTTACCCAAACCAGGGGGCTCTTAGGCCTTAAGATCACAATAGCGAAATAGGAGAGGAGAATAAGCAGACTCAAAGGGGGCACTGCACTTTCAAACACTTTGGTGAAATACCAGTACCAGGGTCTGATACCAAAACCGGAAACTTTGTCTTCGATGATATTTTGCGCAAAATAATTCCAACTGCTCACCGTCCATTCATCGTAAAACCAACGATCGATCAAGGCGCCAATTAGAAAAACAAGCACGAAGCCGGCAAAAAGGGTCAGGAGGTCTTTGAACTTCTCTTTGGCGATGAGCAGTAGCCAAAAGCCAAAACCAAGGATCATAAAGGCGGCCTGAAAGCGAAAGAGGAAGGCCAAGCCAAAGTAAATCCCGATCAAAAAGAAGTGAAGGGTATCGCGATCCTTATTCAAAAAATACAGCGCAAAACCAAGTAGAAACCATAAAGCCGACCAATTCTCGGAGGAAAAGCGCACCCCAATGTAAAAAGTGAACCACAGCGTGTAGGTCAGGATCAAATACCATTTTTGTAGCTCCGGTTCCTTCACACTGTCTTTGAATGCCCTATATATAAGTTGGAGGATATAGAACGAAAAAGCGGCTGAGACCAAGCGTAGTAAAAAGGTGATCACGAAAGGATCACTCAGACCTAGATAGGAGGTGATGCGTTGAAAAATTACTACCATGGCAGGCTGTAGGGTAGGCCTGATCTGAAACGCATATTCCCACGGCATAGCTGATTCTTGATTAAGTCCCAGCTTCAAACCTGCGAACTCCATGATCTGGAAATGCTCATCAAAATGATGATAACCCACCGAGAATAGGGCTGCTATAAAAAATGCCAAGGCAGCGAGTAGTCGATATTGCGATTCTTTTTGGAGCATGCGTTTTGGTTGCCGTAAATATAATTTCTCTCACTGAATTTTAATAGCATTCACCGTTGGTGAACTCAGAGATGAACTAGTATTTTATTCAGGTGTTGGTTTTATGAAATCACGGATAGAGGAATGAAGCGAACCCAGATCGAAGATTATACTAGAATTGAAAAGGCAGAAGATCTTGAACTCCTGGTAAGGGATAAACGAACGAGCAAACGGGCCAGCAAGCAGAAAGCCAAACGAAGAAATCGCCACTATCAGAAAGACTTATTGAAAAAATTATCGAATCAAATCGACCAAAATGGATGAGATCAAAAATGTATTAGGCGGCGCATTGATCGCCTGTAGTTTGTCTCCGCTTACCGGCTTTTACCGAGATGGGTGTTGTAAGACCGGCGCTGAAGACCGAGGCACGCATACGGTTTGTGCTCAGGTAACTGAGGAATTCCTCACTTATACCAAAGCCAAAGGCAACGACCTTAGTACTCCGATTCCGGCCTATGACTTCCCCGGTCTAAAGCCTGGGGATTTCTGGTGTTTGTGTGCTTTGAGATGGAAAGAGGCTCTGGATGCGGGGAAAGCTCCAAAAATAAGGTTGGAAGCCACCCATGAAAAAACCCTGGAATTCATTGAGCTTAAGACATTAAAAGAAAATGCCCTTCAGGATGTTGATCAGTGAAAACGACGGATTGAATGAGATTCTTAGTATTGCCAGGCTTGAGTTGAAGAAGGGCCCCACTGCAAAACGACACCCTTTCCGCTTTGCAGTGCTTTCATCCGCTAGCAGTGAAAAGGTGAGTAGCAGGTGGGTGGTTTTTCGGAAATATACCGATGAGGGCAAGATGTTGATCTACACCGACGCCAGAAGTAAAAAATGTGAAGAGCTAAGTGCAAATCCACATTGCAATTTGCTTTTTTATCATGATCGCCACAAGTTTCAACTGCGGATTCAAGCGGTGGCCACCTTACACCATCAAGACGAACTCACTGCAAAATACTGGCCCAGAGTAAAGGGATCGAATCCCAACGATTATTTGTCCATTCAGGCGCCGGGTACACCAATCAAAGAGAAAGCCCTAGGTTTTGAGCGAGATATGAGCATGGAAGACCGTCACTTTGTGGTTTTAGAGCTCGCTCCACAGGAAATGGATGTCTTGCAATTGAATGGAGACCGCCACATCAGAGCGCAATTCCAAAAAGAACAGGCAGGTTGGAAATCGAGCTTTTTGGTGCCTTAAAACAAGTCGCTGAACAGCATCGCTACAAAGGCTAGACTCAGGCAGACGGAAGACAGTAGATTCATTCTCATGGCATGCTTGAAATTGGCGTTTTTTGCTGATCTTTTGCAGGCCTTTGCCCAAAATTCAAAATAGACCAAGATCGGGATTCCAAAACCTAAGAAACACGCAATAGAGGTATATTGGGCAGATAGCCAGTAAAAGGCGATCAACAAGACCGTGCCCAAGAGAAAGAAAAGCCTGGAAAAAACGAAAGTGCCTTGAACCCCCAGGCGTAAACTCAGCGTCTGATCTCCCCTCAATGCATCCTCTTCGTGCTGATAAACCTGAGTTAGGGGGTAAGATCCCAATAAAAAGATGGTGGAGCAAAGCGCGGGAAGCCAGTGACGAATTTCTAAGCAATCTTCAAGCCCTTGCCCCATCCCGTATTGTACGGATAAGAAAATAAAAGCTCCCTGAAAGAGGGTTACGATCAATGTACTTAGAATCGGAAATTTCTTCAATCTGATTTTGTCGTATGAATACGCTTTAGATACCAAAAGGTAAATTCCAATTAAAACCCCAAACAATGGAGTGATCCAAGCTGCGTAGAACACCGCGATTAGGTCAAAAGCGACCACTAGAGGAAATAGGAATTGGTTGACCGGAGGTGGTTTTTCCAAACCGCCTATGCTGCCTTCATCTTTATCAAAATAAGAATTGTAACCATTGCTGGCGGGATAAACGAAGAGGTGGAGCATTAAAAATATATGCAGACCTTTGAAAACATTCACCACCTCTAAATTGCTCAATGAAAACCAAAACACGGGCATTAGAAAAATGGAAAAGGGAATCCGCATCAACTTGAGCGCATCAATCATTAGTCAATTTTTAACGAAGATACACGAATCATAAAGCTTAAATGAGTCATTCTGCATATTTGACGAAAATCGGGACCGCACTTCCGGAGCACCGATACGATCAGCACGAACTTGCCGATTGGATGAGCGACCGCCTTCAGGCCGATGAACCCATGCGGCGAAAGCTCAAAGTGCTTTACAAAATGACACGGATCGAAAGTCGGTATTCGGTGTTGCCCGACTTCTCTTCTCGAGCCGATAATACTCAACTCTTTCTTAATCACGGAGCTCCGGAGCCATCCGTTGAGCAACGCATGGCCATTTACAAGGATGCGGCCTTTGACCTTTCTGTAAGCGCCATTCGGAACCTTTTGGAGAGCGAAGAAGAATTGAAGGGGTTTACCCACTTGATCACCGTGAGTTGCACTGGTCTTACTGCTCCCGGACTTGAACTGAGGTTAAAGGAGATGTTGCCCTTTGCCGAGAATGTGCAAACTCATGCAGTCAACTTTGTGGGCTGTTATGCTTTTTTTCCGGCTTTAAAAATGGCTGAAGCTTTTTGCAAAAGCGAACCGAAATCAAAGGTGCTGATCGTTGCCACAGAGATCTGTACCATTCACTTCCAAAATAGCGAGTCTGAAGATCACCTGCTTTCCAATTCCCTTTTTGCCGATGGCTCCGCCGCTTGTGTGGTGCAGGGGGATGCAGTAGATCATCAAGCTGATCATGCCCTTGAATTGATCAGTAGTGCCCAAATGCATTTTCCAAAAGGAAAACAGGATATGGCCTGGGACATCGATTCATCCGGCTTCTTGATGAAACTCAGCGCCTATGTACCGGATTTACTCAATCAAGGTATCGGAAAACTGGTCGATCAATTGAAACAGCAAAGTCCACTTTCTCAAGATATCCAACACTGGGCCATACATCCGGGAGGCCGGCGGATTCTTGAAGTTTGCTCACAAGAGCTTGAGCTCGATCAAGAAGCCTTATCAGCTTCCTATGAGGTGCTGCGAAAAGTGGGCAACCTTTCGGCTCCTACCATCCTTTTTGTGATCAAGGCCCTTTGGGAAAAGGCCGCCGAAGACTCCCATTTATTCGCCTGCGGTTTCGGTCCGGGTCTCACTTTGGATGGGGCACTTTTTAAATGGAAATCGCATGCCTGATCTCTCCTATCGATCTCGCCAGGAAGAGTTACTCGATCAAGAGACGATCGATAAGGAAGCCCTCTTTAGGAATTTAGATGAATTGGACCGGATCAATGCCCTTCTGGGAGGTCATACCGCCACATTGAAAGGAATTGAGAGGTTGATCCAGGATAAAGATAAGACCTATCACATCGTCGATTTTGCTTGTGGGGGAGGAGATACCTTAAGACGGATTCATCTTTGGGGAAAGAAAAAAGGTTATCGTTTGCAATTGAGTGGTTTCGACCTTTTACCTGAAGCCATCGATTACGCTACGGCAAATTCGGTAGGTTATCCGATCAATTATTATGTGGCTGATTTCGAAGAATTCAATCCAGAAAAGGCTATCGACATCGCTTGCTGTGCCCTGGTATGTCATCATTTCTATGATCAGCAATTGCTCAATTTTCTGAGGCGCATGCGCAAGTTGGCCAAAGTGGGCGTGGTGATCAATGATTTACACCGGCACCCTTTTGCCTACCACAGCATCCGACTGCTTACCAAAACCTTGTCGAGGTCTACTTACGTTAAACACGACGCACCTTTATCAGTTTGGCGAGGATTTACAAAAAACGAGTGGCATGCGATCTTGAGTGAAGCATCGTATTCAAATTATGAGCTGAGTTGGGTGTGGGCTTTCCGCCACCTCATCGTCGAAAATTTGAGCCATGCAGACTGATTTTGATGTAGCCATAGTAGGTGGCGGTTTGGCCGGATTGGCTTCAGCTATTGAAATGGGAAAGGCGGGCAAACGAGTGGTGCTTTTTGAAAAACGTGCGTACCCTTACCATAAGGTTTGTGGCGAGTACATTTCGATGGAAAGCTGGAACTATCTGAAGTATCTGGGACTGCCGCTAGAAGAAATGGACTTGCCGAGGATCGACAGATTGGTTGTGAGTGATCTGAAAGGTAATCTGCTCAGGCATCAATTACCATTAGGGGGCTTCGGAATTTCCAGATATACCCTTGATGCCAAATTGGCAAAGTTGGCACAAGAAGCCAATGTGATGCTTTTAGAGGATTGCAGGGTAGAGGAAATCCGCTATCAAAGCAAGGAAGACGTGCATCGGATCAAGAGTGCAAAAGGCGACTTTTCTTCAAAATTACTGGTGGCCTCTTATGGGAAGCGTTCCCGACTGGATAAGCAGTGGAACCGAGATTTTATCCAAAAGCCATTGCCTGCAGATCGAAATTTTACCGGCGTGAAGTACCACATAAAATCCGACCTAGCCGCAAATCAGATCGGCTTACACATTTTTGATGGGGGCTATTGCGGGATTTCTAAGGTAGAGGGGGAGGATCGTTACTGTTTTTGCTATCTGACCTTGGCTTCTGCCGTTCAAAAGGCCGGTGGGATCGAGGGTTTAGAAGAAAAGTACATGCGTAAAAATGCGATTTTGGATCAATTACTCGACCTTCCCAGAATCTATGAAAAACCCGAAGTGATCGCTCAAGTCAATTTTAATTCCCGCTCGCAGATCGAAGATCATGCCTTCATGCTGGGGGACACAGCCGGCTTGATCGTGCCGCTTTGTGGCAACGGCATGAGCATGGCATTGCATGCGGCCCATATTTGGTCTGGTTTGGCGAAAAGCTATTTTGAGGACAAGTTGGATCGACCGATGTTTGAGCAACGCTATAAAAAAGCATGGCGCAAACAGTTCAACGCTCGATTGAAAGTTGGCAGAAGTCTGCAAACCACCTTTTACAAGCCGAAGCTAAGTAGTTTGCTAATTACACT
>Ga0207419_1000648_pt1 | contig 29872 bp, 25 predicted proteins | sample ElkSloMetagenome_4_FD_184723 | JGI IMG/M metagenome (GOLD analysis project Ga0207419, IMG submission 184723) | Hot spring microbial communities from Elkhorn Slough, Monterey Bay, USA - MD2A (version 2) | ecosystem: Environmental > Aquatic > Marine > Intertidal zone > Estuary: Microbial mat ... | reverse complement strand
AAGCGGCATCTACATGCAGCCACACACTGTAATTCTTGCAAATACTGGCAATCTCCTCCAGCGGATCCATGGCTACAGTTCCTGTAGTTCCTAAAGCTGCAACTACTGCCAGCGGTTGATAACCAGCCTGCATGTCAGCATCAATAGCAGCGGCCAAATCTTCCGATAACATTGCCATATCTTCATCTACAGGTATTTTCATTACGTTTTCAGCACCCAAACCCGCAATTTTCACAGCCTTTTCTACTGATGAATGTGCCTCGATGCTGCAATATACCCGGTATACCGGGGCATCCTTTAAGCCTTTTTTGTTTGTCTGAAATCCTGATAACTTTTCCCTGGCTGTAAGTACTGAAACCAGCGTAGCGGTAGAAGCCGTATCCTGTATTACACCATGCCACGCATCGGGCAAACCGCAAAGATTCTGTAGCCACTGCAGCACACGTTCCTCAAGTTCAGCAGCAGCAGGTGAAGTATCCCAGATCATGCCCTGAACGCCAAGCACTGCCATAAGCATCTCACCCAAAACGGAAGGATAGCTGCTGTTTGCCGGAAAATAAGCATGAAATTTAGGGCTTTGCCAATGGGTAATGCCCGGCAAAATGATTTTTTTGAAATCGTCAAAGATCTCATCCATTCCATTACTTTTTACTGGTGCCTGAGATGGTATTTGATTTTTAATTACACCGGGCGCTACCTGCGATTTAACCGGAAATCGATCTACTTTCCCCATATAATCGGCCATCCAGTCGACCAACTGATGTGCCTGTTTCCGGAATTCCTCATTTGTAAGCATCATAAAATATTTTATTTAAAAATTAAGTGTAAGCTGAACAGCATCTGCCTGTTCCTCAAAGGCATTGCTGACGGAAATCCCCAGCAATCGCACTGCTTTTTCCAGTGGTGATTGCTGAAGCAACTGCATTGCCAAGGCATAAATTTCTTTTTCCTTTAAAAGTATCTGAGGAACTGTTTTACTGCGGGTTACCTGTTTAAAATCGGTGTACTTTATTTTCAACGTTAATGTTTTACCCCTGAATTTATTACGGTTTACCCGCAGTGCTAACTCCTCAGCCAGTAAAGCCAGTTTTGCCGCCATTCCTTCTTCTGTACTTATGTCGTAGGTATACGTATGCTCTGCTCCTACAGATTTCCTTATGCGGTGCGGATTTACCGGCCGGTTATCTGTTCCCCGAGCGATATCAAAAAAATATTGCCCCTGCTTACCAAATACCCGCAATAATTGTGGTAACTCCTTTTTTTTAAGGTCAAGGCCATTCTTCACACCAATTTCATGCATTTTGCGGGCAGTTACCTTTCCCACACCAAAAAATTTCTCTACAGGCAGTTTTTCCACAAATTCCACCACCTGGTCAGGTGTAATCACATACAATCCATCCGGTTTATCATAGTCGGAGGCAATTTTTGCCAAAAATTTATTTACCGACACGCCTGCTGAAGCCGTAAGCTGAGTTTCGACTTTTATCCTGGCTTTAATCTCTTTGGCGATTAATGTAGCCGAAGGTATGCCGGCCTTATTAGCAGTTACGTCAAGGTAAGCTTCATCAAGAGAAAGCGGCTCAATGAGATCCGTATAGTCCCGGAAAATGTTGCGTATGGTCAGCGATATATCACGATACTTATTAATGTTAGTGGGGACAAAAATAAGCTCGGGGCATCGCTGACGAGCCATCAATGACGACATGGCTGAACGGACACCAAATTTCCGCGCTTCGTAACTTGCTGCAGCCACCACTCCCCTGTGCCCGTCGCCACCCACAGCTACAGGCTTTCCTCTTAGTACAGGATTGTCCCGCTGCTCCACCGATGCATAAAAAGCATCCATATCCACATGAATGATTTTGCGTGCCGTTTCGGATTGGTTTAACATGAAAAATCCAGCAAGTTAAGGGTTTTGTGGTTTTAGGTTTAATTCTGCTGCCTTCTCAAGCATGAAATCATAAGCCTCCTGGTATTCATTGTTTATTTGGCCATCCAATATGGCGTCTTTAATTGCATTTTTTATGATGCCCACCTCCCTGCTGGGCGGCAGGTCAAGAATTTTCATTATTTCTTCACCACTTACCGGAGGCTGAAAATTCCTGATACGGTCTTTCTCCTCTATTTCCTTCAGCTTTTCCCTTACAAGCTGAAAATTTTGCAGGAACCGGTGTTTTCGCACTTCATTTTTAGAGGTAATATCTGCCTCGCACAGCATCATCAGATCATCAATATCATCCCCGGCATCAAAAAGGAGCCTACGGATGGCAGAGTCTGTAACCTCTTCCTGGGCAAGCACTATCGGCCTTAGGTGGAGCTTCACAAGCTTAGCCACATATTTCATTTTATGATCAAGTGGCAATTTTAACCGTTTAAATATTCGGGGAATCATTTTAGCCCCTAAAAACTCATGCCCATGAAAGGTCCATCCCTGGTCAGGATAATATTTCTTGGTAGCAGGTTTGGCAATGTCATGTAAGAGGGCAGCCCAGCGCAGCCAAAGGGAATCAGATTTCTGAGCCATATTATCAAGCACCTCCAGGGTGTGGTAAAAATTGTCCTTATGTCCGTGCCCTTTCACCACATCAACACCTTTCATGGCTGCCAGCTCGGGCAAAATATAAGGTAGAAGTCCTGATTCTTCTAATAACTTAAACCCTACTGAGGGTATGGGAGTCAATATAATTTTATTCAACTCAACTGCAATGCGCTCCATGCTCAGTATCTCCATCCTTTCTTTATTTTTTCTGATGGCTGCAAATGTAACAGGATCAATTTGAAAATTTAACTGCGTACTAAAGCGTATGGCCCTTATCATGCGTAAAGGATCATCTGAGAATGTCTGATCAGGATTCGTAGGGGTGATTATTTTTCTCTGTGCCAGGTGTTCTATCCCACCAAATGGATCGACAATTTCCCCGTAATTTTCTTCATTCAGGCTTATCGCCAATGCATTTATGGTGAAATCTCTTCTCAATTGGTCATCCTCAAGGGAACCATTTTCCACAATGGGCTTACGGGAATTCCTCCGGTAGGATTCTTTTCTGGCACCCACAAATTCTATCTCCATCCCGTGCCATTTCAGCATGGCAGTTCCAAAACTTTCAAAATAATTCACACGGGTGCTTTTACCAAGTTTTTTGGCTGTTCTTTTTGCCAGGTCAATACCACTTCCAGCCACAACAATATCAATATCACTGGATTTTCTGTTGAGCAGGCAATCCCTGACATAACCGCCAATAACGAAACCTTTTACTCCCTCTTCCTTCAACACCTCAGATATGATACTGAAAATTTGATTATTAAGACATTTCTTCATATGTAGATATGACAATATTTGTATCTTTATGACAAAATTACAATTTATTCCGCTTAAAAAGTGAGCATCTGATTTTGGAACACCATTTGCAATTGGAAGAATAGTTTTTTACCTTTATGGTAATTATTTGATAATTAAATAAATTGAATTACAAATCAATAAATTCGAAAATAATGATTGAACATTTGAACCAGGAATCTTTCAAAGAAAAAGTATTTAATTTTGAAACCAATAAAGACTGGAAATTTGAAGGAGAAAAACCTTGTCTAATAGATTTTTATGCAGACTGGTGCCAGCCTTGTAAAATAGTTGCCCCAGTGCTGGAAGAACTTGCTGATGAGTATAACGGGAAGTTAGACATATATAAAGTAGATACGGAATCGGAAAAAGATATTGCTGCTATGTTTGGTATCCAGAGCATCCCATCGCTGCTGTTTGTACCTACTGAAGGTCAGCCGCAAATGGCCATGGGTGCCTTGCCAAAAGACACTTTCAAAAAAGCCTTCAAAGACGTTTTAAAAGTGGAAGAATAAAGGTACCATCGACATACGAAACTTTAAAAGCCGGATTATATCCGGCTTTTTTATTTGATAAAAATTGACTTATCTTTGTGCCATACTCTAAGGGGGTGCCTTAAATTACAGGCTGAGATCATACCCTTAGAACCTGATCCGGGTAGTGCCGGCGAAGGGATTATGAGTAGCGAAAATCGCTGCCATTACAGTATTCATTTTTAAACATTTATCTAATATGAAACGAGTAATGCTTTTACTCTCGTTGCATTGCGTGACTGCATATGTAATGGGGCAATTTTCAATTTCCGGTAAGGTAACTTCCACAGAAGGCGATCCGCTGATTGGCGCCACCGTAATTATTGAGGAAACTTTTAAGGGTTCAATTACAGATGCCTACGGCCAGTATGAATTAAGCAACCTCTCCAGAGGAGAATATGCCGTTACCTACAGCTACATCGGATTCACACCTAAAACCCTTACCGTTGAAGTTAGTGATAAGGTGCTAAAAAACATTTCCCTTGAAAGGAAACCGTATCTTGCCGATGAGGTAACCGTGATTTCTACCCGTGCATCAGCTGGATCGCCAGTGGCGCACACCAACTTAAATGACGAAGAATTTGAAGAACGAAACCTTGGCCCGGATGTGCCTTACCTGCTTAACCTGACTCCTTCCTTTGTAGCGTCCTCTGATGCCGGTACCGGCATCGGTTATACAAATTTTCGCATCAGGGGCACAAACCAGAATCGCATCAATGTAACCGTAAATGGTATTCCGCTTAATGATGCTGAATCTCATGGCGTATGGTGGGTAAACATGCCATCCATTGCCACTTCGGTTAAAAATATCCAGGTACAGCGGGGTGTGGGAACTTCCACGCATGGTGCAGCCGCCTTTGGAGGCACCATTAACCTGCAAACCACAACTTTATCTGATGAGCCATACGCAGAAATACGTTCTTCTGCTGGTTCGTTTAATACCTTCAACAATAATGTTACGGTTAAAACCGGCCTCCTGAATGATCAGTTCTCTTTCGATATCCGGCTTTCAAAAATTACGTCTGACGGGTATATTGATCGTGCCAGTGCCGACATGAAATCCTTTTATACCTCCGGTGCCTGGTACACCGATAAAAGCATTTTGAGACTCAATATTTTTTCCGGTAAGGAGGTCACCTACCAGGCATGGAATGGTGTTCCGGGAGCAAGACTGGCCGATGATGTTGCAGACATGCTACGGTATGCTGCACATAGCGGATTTACTGAGGAGCAAACAGAGCATCTCCTCACTACTGAAAATCCACGTACCTATAACTTCTATACTTACGAAAATGAAGTAGACAATTATCAGCAGGATCATTACCAGTTTATTTATACCCTGGAACCCCTGCGTAATTTGAGTATCAACTCAGCCCTGCACCTTACCCGTGGAAGGGGATTTTACGAGCAGTTCAAAGAAAATGATGGGTTTGATGACTATCTCCTTGACCCTATTTTCGTAGGTAGCGATTCCCTTATTACCAACAACATGAATGTGGATCCGGCTTTGGTTGATGAGGGCTATATTACAGGCACCGATTTGATTCGTCGTAAGTGGCTCGATAACTATTTTTATGGTGCTACACTTTCTGCCATCTATAAAATGCCCCGTACAGAAATTACCGTAGGCGGGGGATGGAACCAATATGATGGCGACCATTTTGGACGCATAATATGGGCAGAGTATGCGTCAAACAGCGAAAAAGGATATGAATGGTATAATGGCAATGGCCTGAAAACTGACGTTAATGTATATTCCCGGTTGCAATATAAGCCGGTAAACACGTTGCAGATATTTGCGGATTTACAATACCGGCAAATTGACTATGAAATTACCGGTATTGATGATGATCTGCGGGATATTTCCCAAAACCACCTGTTTTCCTTCTTCAACCCCAAAGTAGGCGCAACGTACCTGATAAATCCCTCACAATCTGTGCATTTCCTCTACGGAAGGGCCAACCGTGAACCTACCCGCAGCAATTATACTGATGCAGACCCGGAGAGAGGATATCCGAAGCCGGAAACACTGAATGATTATGAATTCGGCTACAAATGGCAATCGATGATGGCGGCTTTGGAAGTAAATCTGTATTACATGGATTACGAAGACCAGCTGGTTCAAACCGGCGAAATAAACGATGTGGGTTCCCCCATTATGACAAATGTGGAAAGTAGCTACCGTAGAGGAGTTGAACTGGTGGCAGGTATTCGGCCGCTTGATAATCTGAACTGGAACTTTAATATTACCTACAGCCAGAATAAAATTCCCGATTATACAGAATACGTCGATAACTGGGATTATTGGTCTGATCCCTCTACCGAACCTTACCAGTTAGTAAATAACCTTGGAGAAACAGATATTGCCTTTTCCCCCTCGGTTACAGCCGCCAGCGAACTAAAATATGCCCTAATAGAAAATTTTTCAATATCTCTTTTCACCAATTATGTAGGCAAACAATATATTGACAATACTTCATCAGATGACCGGTCATTGGACCCTTATCTGGTTAACAATCTGAATTTTACTTATTTCACCAAACCAGCTTTTGCTAAAGAATTAAACTTCACCCTTGAGCTACGTAATATATTTAACGAAGCGTATGAGTCTTACGCATGGGTTTACCGGTATAAGTTTGATAATGAACTTTATAAACTTGACGGTTACTTTCCACAGGCAGGGTTTCATTTTCTGGCAGGCATAAATTTAAAATTTTAATCACTTTGTGCCCTTACCTGCAAGTCAGATGTTAATACTGATTTGCAGGTAAATTTTCTTAAAGGCATTATCTTTACCACAAAAATTTCTTTATGCATTTCAGGACTGTTTGGATAGTGGTGTTTGTTTCCATAAGTATCGCTCTTTCTTGCCACCGCCAGGATGAATATGAAACACGTACCGTTTTCCGGTATAATGAGTCAAAAGGCATTGCCACCCTTGATCCTGCATTCGCACGCAGCCAAACCATCATTTGGCCTGTAAGCCAGGTATTCAATGGCCTGGTGCAGCTTACAGAGAATCTTACCATAACACCTTGCATAGCTAAATCGTGGAAAATTTCAGAAGATGGCCTCACCTATACGTTCACCTTACGTAACGATGTATTCTTTCATGAAAATGAAGTGTTTGGCGCGGATAACTCCCGTAAAGTGGTGGCCAGGGATGTTGTTTTCAGCCTCAATCGCATATCCGATCCGGGAACCGCCAGTCCCGGGGCGTGGATATTCAATGTACTCGATAAAAATGCCACACCTGACGGAAAGGGAATGGAAGCGCTGAATGATACTACGGTGCGCATTTATCTCAACAAACCATTTCCGGGCTTTCTGGGTGTGCTATCCATGCAGTATTGTTCCATTATTCCGCAGGAAGCCATTGAGGTATATGGAAAAGGTTTTCGTGACCGACCGGTTGGGACAGGCCCATTTAAATTCAAATACTGGCGGGAGGGAGAGAAATTAGTCCTGGTGAAAAACCCGCTGTATTTTGAAACAGACAGTGCAGGTAATTCCCTGCCATACATAGATGCCATTGCGGTGAGCTTTATTGCCGATAAGCAATCAGAATTCATGGAATTTATCAAGGGTGAAATCGATTTTTTAAGTGGTGTACATGCCGCTTATAAAGACGAACTCGTCACACGTTCGGGCAAGCTAAACCCGAAATATGTAGGCCGTTTTACAATGTCGAAAACACCCTACCTGAATACTGAATACCTGGGGATTGTGCAAGATACTTCAATGACTATAATGAGGAACAGCCCCTTGAGCCAGCAGAAAGTCAGACTTGCCATCAATTTTGGCTTTAACCGCGATAAAATGATGCTCTATTTGCGCAGCAATATTGGAAGGCCCGCTCATTCAGGATTTGCCCCTAAAGGTCTTCCCTCATTCAATCCTGAAAAAGTAGTGGGGTACTCCTATAATCCTGATACCGCACGCATATTGCTGCGCGAGGCAGGTTTCCCAAATGGCAAGGGGCTAAAGCCCGTGACACTTACCACCACAAGTGATTATCTGGATCTGTGCGAGTATATACAACACGAACTGGCACAAATTGGCATTCCTGTAAATATCGAGGTGAGCACGGGTGCAACATTTCGTGAAATGGTTTCCATGGCTAAGGTTAATTTTTTTCGCGGCTCATGGATAGCCGATTACCCGGATGCAGAAAATTACTACGCGTTGTTTTACTCAGAAAACCAAAGTCCAGGCGGGCCAAATTATACCAGGTTTGATAATGAAGCCTTTGATCAGTTATATGCACGTGCCTTGTTGATAAATACAGATTCTTTGAGGTACAGATTATACCACCAGATGGAAAGAATTATTTTAAACGAAGCCCCGGTAGTCCCTTTGTATTATGATGAAGTGGTTAGATTTACCCAAAACAGAATCAAAAATTTTCAGGGCAACCCCTTAAATATGCTAATTCTTAAAAATGTAGTGATAAATGAATAATGCTTTTATTTATTCATTAATTGATCAGGCTATTGGTTTTATCAGAAGTAAATATATATTTGTATTCTTAAATTAATGCTAAGCTAACTGAAAAACAATGTACAGACAACTTTGGAAAGATTGTTATGCCTCTGTTTGCTCGTTAAATTTTTATAATGCCGATGGCATTAATTTTATCAGCTTTACAGGATTCAAAGCTGAAGGCTACCTGATGACAGACGAGCTTATTTTTCACATAAAAGGGGCCAAAACTGTTGTAATAAGGTTCTGCAGTGTAGATGGCTGTGAAATAAGTGCCAAAATAAAGTTCACTATGAAGGAATTTATGGCACTTTTAAAACCCGGGATTGAGAAAGAAAACCACACCTTTGCCATTTTTAAAATAGATCAGGAAGCATTTAATAAAATCCCCTCACTTCCTTTGGTTAATGAAGCAGAAACATTTCCTGAGGTTGGGATTTCTATTGCCATTCTGGGCTATCAACTAAATTTCAAAAACCTTTCCATAAAACCCGGCATTTTGTCATCTTATATTATCCAGGAAGGCACCAGGTACATTCAGATTGAAACATCCATTAAACAAGGGAATTCCGGAAGCCCTGTTGTAAACCTTGAAACCGGAAAAGTAATCGGAATTGTAGGGCACCGCCTGGCGCAGATAACCAAAACGTATGAAGAGATGAAAGAGGTGTTTAAGAAAAACCTTACCACATTATCGGCTGTGGAGGGTAAAATAAACTTTGATGGTATTGATCCTGTGCAGGTATTATTAGCCAATCAAAACCAAATAAAACACATTGCCAAAGAATTGTATAAATCGGCTAATATGCGGGTGGGTTTTGCCACACATATATCTCACGTTTTTCCCTATCTCCAGGATTAGGATATATATCACCACACAATCATAAAATAAATGGCCCCAAATATGCAGATAAATGTATCTTTGTGCAGGAAAATTATCTATGCATATATATATACATGTACGAACAAAGCAATACATTTTCCTGTTTTTATGATAAACACACGTTTAACCTGATGACAACAAAATTCTTATAGCACCATGTTACAAATAAATAATGTAAACACATTAAGAGATTTATTGCACTATAGCCTGGGCCAATACCCTGAAAATAAAGTAAGTGGTTTTGCACGAAAGCAAATGCTTAGATATAAGGAATTTGGCTCCCTTGTTTACAAAGCCGGAATGATGCTCCAGAAGGATAATATCCGTAAAGGAGATAAGGTTATTATTTTAAGTGAGAATAACCCATCGTGGGGTATTGCGCACTTTGCCATTACCAATCTGGGGGCAATAGCAGTTCCTATATTACCTGATTTTACCAAAGGGGAGATTGAGAATATATTTAAACATAGCGGAGCTAAAGCAGTATTTTATTCTAAAAAACTGAGTGCTAATATACCCTTTGATAAGCTTCCCGCTAATATCATTAAGTATGATATTGAATTGCTTGATTTAATACAGGAAATTACTGACGATGCATCGATTACTGATCCTTTTGCTGCACCTCTTGCCGAAAACGACCTTGCCACTATTATATACACTTCGGGCACAACAGGAACTTCAAAAGGTGTGATGCTTACACATAAAAATCTTGTATTCCAGGCTAAAAAACTATCCACCATTCAACCGCTTGTGCCGGGCGACAGGTTTCTCTCTGTTTTACCTCTGGCGCACACTTATGAATTTTCAATAGGCTTACTATTCCCAATATTAAACGGGGCCTCCATATATTACCTTGAAAAACCCCCTACTGCCAGTGTGCTATTGCCTATTTTAAACGATGTAAAACCTACCCTTATGCTCACGGTACCTCTGATAATTGAAAAAATATTCAAACTCAGAATTCAACCAAGGTTAACCAAAACGCCGGTAATCAAATCACTATATAAGAACCCATTTTTCCGAAAAAGGCTTCATGCCATGGCAGGAAAAAAACTTAAGACCTTGTTTGGAGGAGAACTGAAATTTTTCGGTATCGGAGGTGCACCACTGGCTCCTGAAGTTGAAAAATTCCTGCGAGATGCAAAGTTCCCCTATGCTATTGGCTATGGCCTGACAGAAACCTCCCCCCTTTTGGCAGGCGCTCATCCTTCAGCCACCCGATACCGTTCCACCGGGCCAGCCATGGAAGGTGTTGAGTTAAAAATCATAAACCCTGATCCGATGACTGGTGAGGGAGAGATTGTTGCCCGTGGTGAAAACATAATGGCAGGATATTATAAAGATGAAAATCAGACACAAAATGTCTTTACGGAGGATGGATTTTTCAAAACAGGCGACCTTGGTGTATTTGATCAGGACGGAAACCTTTACATTAAAGGAAGGTTGAAAAACATGATCCTTGGACCCAGTGGGGAAAATATCTATCCTGAAGAAATAGAAGCCGTGCTGAACAGTTTTGAAACTGTTTCAGAATCCCTGGTGTACGAATTGAAAGGTAAGTTAATTGCCCGGGTTCATTTGAACTATGAAGAACTTGAATCAAAATATAACAACCTTAAAGACAATGCGATACAATTAAGGGAAGCAATGAATGACAGGGCCAATCAACACCTGCAGGAAATACAGGAAAAGGTAAATGCAGAAGTAAACAAATTTTCACGCCTGCAAATGATTGTTGAACAGGTTGAGCCTTTTGAAAAAACCCCAACACAAAAAATTAAGCGTTACCTTTATCTTTAAACTGAAGATAAGGCCATTTCGAGGTTATCAAACCTATGGTGGTAATCGTTCATGGAGCGCTTGATTAACTCATGCGCTTCATTTATATCGTAGGTATGCGTGATTTCACAATTGCGCTTATTTCCGGGTAAATCCTTGTAGGTGAGAAAATAATGCCGTAGCCTGTCAACAATGGTTTCGGGCACATCCGAGATGTTTTTATACTCACCATAAACGGCATCATTATTTAATACCGCAATTATTTTATCATCAGCTTCGTTTCCATCGAGCATCCGAAAGCCACCAATAGGACGGGCTTTAACAAGGATATCTCCATGCGTAATGTCTTTTTCTGTAAGGATGCAAATGTCAATAGGATCTCTGTCGCCGCGGATACTCTCGTCACTGGTTTTTTCCTGGCTCAACTCAGCAACACTCTCACCACTGTAGGTTTGGGGTATAAAACCATACAAAGCCGGCACAACATTGGAGTACTTCTGAGGCCTGTCCAGCCTTAAATAACCGCTTACTTTATCAACTTCATATTTAACTGTGTCTGTGGGAACCATTTCAATGAAACAGGTAATGATTACAGGTGCGTCATCTCCAATATCTACTCCATGCCATGGATGGGATTTATATCGTAACCCCATCAATTTCCCAATGGGATCCATTATTTTATTTGCCATAATGCAATTTTATTTACAAATTATCTAATACTACTTCCAGTTTTATACCTCTACTTCCTTTAAGCAGAATAGTTGCGTTTTTTACAGGTATGTGGGCTAAATGTTGACGAAGCGCTTCAGAATTGTAAAACGCATTTCCACCTGTCTCAATTAATGCTGAAAAAACAGGTCCCACAAAGTAGGCCTGCACCTCAAGCTTTTTTACTTCATCAATTATTTTTGCATGTTCCAAGGTGCTATATTCATCAAGCTCCAGCATATCTCCCAAAATAAGAACTTTGCTTCCGGGGGTAAATGAATAAAAATTCTTAATCGCCGCAGCCATACTCGTTGGGTTAGCATTATAATGATCAAGTACTATTGTGTTATGCGTTGTTTTTAAAACCTGCGAGCGGTTATTTGAGGGTACATAATCCTCCATAGCATTTTTGATGTCAAAAATGTCAATGTCAAAATAGAGGCCAATGCAGGCAGCAGCAAGCAAATTTTCAAAATTATGATGTCCGGCAAGCCGCGTTTTAATGACAGCACTTTTCCCGTTATTTTTATCGGGTTCGTTGTAGAAGAGCTCCACATTTAAAAAAATATCTGTGGGCAATAATCTCCCGCTGCAAAATGCCTGTGCGTTATCATTTGTGACGTAGGTCACTATTTCGTTTTCAACATTCTCCAGCATACCCATCAAAGTAGGATTGCTTTCGTTCACAAATATGGTTCCGCCAGATGCTTTAAGGTAATCATACATCTCACCCTTTCCTTTTTTCACCCCCTCTATGCCTCCGAATCCTGCAAGGTGAGCTTTGCCTATGTTTGTAATCATACCATAGTCGGGTTGCGCGATACTGCAAAGCAACGCGATCTCCCTTTGGTGGTTGGCCCCCATTTCAATAATGGCAATTTCAGTATCTTCCTTTATCGTCAGAAGGGTAAGAGGTACCCCGATATGATTATTGTAATTCCCTGAAGTGCCAATAATGCGGTACTTTTTTGAGAGTACCTGCATAATAAGTTCTTTGGTAGTTGTTTTTCCATTAGACCCGGTTAAAGCCAACACCCTGGCACCCATTTTCAGCCGGTGGTATGTAGCCAGGTCCTGCAGAGCATTAAGGGCGTTTTCAACAAGTATCATCCCTTCCTCCCACACATCTTTATCATCTACCACTGCAGAGATGCAACCGTCTTTTATGGCTTGTGCCGCGAATGCATTTCCATTAAAATTTGCGCCCCGTAAGGCAAAATACAACAAGCCATCACCACTTTTTCTTGTATCTGTTGTAACTCCTTTACTTTTTTGAAAAAACTTATATATTTTCTCTATCTGATCCATCCAAACTATAAATTTTCTTAATGAAAATATTACATGTCAACCATCTTCAGGTTTGTATTACATGTAACCATACTGATATCCATTTTTTTCATCTTCAACATATATCAATATTTTCAAAAAACACCATTTCTTCAACCATTTTATTATCAAGGTTGCATCTGCAAAAATAAAAAAACCTCATTACGATGTAATGAGGTTTTGACTAATTATATCTTTCGTTTTACTAATATCCTGCGGGACTCCCTACACGGATCATTGCGCAGCGGAAACCAATATCTTCACGTGCTTCTTCCTGGTGTAAGAACCGGCGGGTTCCGGGGCTGAGCCAGTAAGCTCTGTCTTTCCACGATCCACCTTTATAAACCCGGGTTTCATCATTTACAAGAGAAGACATATCAGAACCTTTTTGTGCATACATTCTTCCGCTACCATCCTGTCCGGCAGTTTCTTTCTGTACGAAATCAAGGCTTGAGTTTATATCACCGTCAGAATAATTACGATAGTCAGATTTAGAAAAATTTTGGCGATCGCCAATACGTTCTTCTGTCATTTCTACACGTTTCAATCGCCCCATACTGTCTTTTGAAGCAATTGAACCATCAGGGTTACGTGCAACTTCAGTAAATACGTTACCACGAAAAGGTCTGAATTCATTTACATCTTCTGCAGACAGCGGACGATAAACATCAGCAACCCATTCACTTACATTACCTGCCATGCAATACAAGCCATAATCATTGGGCCAGTATGATTTAACAGGAACAGTAATAGCTCCATTGTCGTTTAGATCTCCGGCTGTACCCATGTAATCACCGCGTCCTCTAACGAAGTTGGCGCGCATTTCGCCTCTGGCTTTTTTGTCGTCCTGGCGAAGGTTATGCCCATTCCATGGGTAAATTCTTCTTTCATATACTCGTTCGTCATAAGAATTTCCAATCAGTGCCACAGCGGCAAATTCCCACTCCGCTTCCGTGGGGAGGCGATAACGTGGTAGCATGATACCATCTTCAAGGCGCACGATGCGTTCAGCACCATCGTTTGTAAGGCTAGGCAGGTTTTGCCTTACCAAACCTGTATACTGGCCGGCAAGATAAGCCTCTGTATTGAAGTTTTCTTCGTTCAGCTGATTTGGATCAGGCTCAAGAATACCTTCATCAATAAGTGTTTTTTCATTTACCCTGTCTGTTCTCCAAATGCAATAATCAGAAGCCTGAAGCCAGTTCACACCCACAACCGGATATTCATTGTAAGATGGGTGACGGTAATAATATTCAACGTAAGGCTCGTTGAATGCCAGGGGACTTCTCCATACAAGCGTGTCGGGAAGTGCATTTTGCGAAATTTCAGGATTATCAACAAAAACACGTTTTAGCCAATACACGTATTCGCGGTAGTCTACATTGCGTATTTCAGTTTCATCCATGTAAAAAGAAGTAACAGTTACCCGACGGGGCACGTTATTCCAGTCATACATAAGATCCTGTTCAACACGTCCCATTGTAAAGGTACCGCCTTCAATAAATACAAGGCCGGGCCCGGTTTCCTGGTCATATTGTTGTACTACTTCAAAGCCACCGTTGTCCGGTGAATTGTATTCCCAACCGGTTGTAGACGAAGCTCCACCGGATTGAGAAACATCACTCCCACCACAGGAGGCCAGAAGGAAAGCAAAAACTGTTGCTAATGAAATGATTGATAATCTGGTTTTCATAATAAAAATGATTTTAAACATTCAAATATACTGGATTTTCCCCATTAAGGTTACATAACAAAACTAAATTTTCGGACATTTTATTGCCCTGAACTTTTTTCTTTTTGGTTTATACTCAAATTCAATGAGTAAGGTTACCTCATGTGACCCAAAAGATGGGATTTTTAATTGTTTATTAAAAATATTTTGATCGTAACTATACGTAAGTCTGTAGTTTCGAAAACGTAGTCCCGACGAAATTATTATTGCACTTGTTCCAAAATTATAATTTTGTCGTAACCAGAGGCCTGTAAAAAATGGTTTCTTTATCAGATATACGCCATAATTAATCTGATTATGACCACTTTGCAGCTGCGTTAGGATATTGGGAGATAAAATTAGCGGGTTTGCAGAATATCTTGATCCTACAATAAAATTGCCCCCGGCATGCAAGGTCAGTTTTCGATTCATACGGGTATCTTCTGTTCCAAACAGTGAAATTTCTGGTTTTGTAAGATGGTGCATTGCTGCGCCAGCATAAAACTGCCGGAATCCAGCCACCATACCAAAAGCGAAATCAGGGATATACTCTGTTCCCTGCGATATGGTTTCATTAGCAGGCAAGGATGGAATGCCGCCACCATCTATCATATCGGGCAAAATTAAATTTGAAGGATTAAAAGCGTACTGCAGCACAGAGACTTCAAAACCGGCATTTATAGAAAATTCTCTTCCCGCCTGCAGGTGATAAGCATAACTCAGTGATCCACGGGTTTGTGAAAACATTCCCCCACCCTGATTATCATGCAATAGCTGAAAACCGAGTCCTCCTTGCAGCAATTCAACTGGTGCATCAAAGGCCACAGCATATGTTTTAAAAGAAGCCCCTAATTGCGGCCACTGATTGCGGTAATGCAATACAGTGCGATACACATCCCCTTCTCCCGAAAAAGCTGGATTTAAAGAAAGTTGGTTATTATAATACTGAGAAAAGTAAGGATCCTGACTATAGACCCGACTAATTGAAAACAACAGGAATAAAATCAAGGTCAATACCTTTAAAAGCACAGATTTATAAACGAATATATGATCGGAGTGTCTAATCAATCTAAATAAGAGCTAAATATTGAATGGTAATTCTTCATAATAGGGTATATATTTGCACAATATTAGGCAATAATAAGCATGTTTACCCGTTCTTTCTGCATCCTGGATATAATTCTATTAAGTTGTGTTGTCCGAATAATTGCATAACCTGATCTAAAAAACGTTCGAATGAGCCGATTAATTTTGCTAACAGCATTTTTTTTTCTTTTCAGCCATAACAGCATGGGGCAGGAGGTTTCCCTCTCCCGGACAATAAGCTGGGAAACCCACAGCATTAATGATAGTTCCCGCTTTTACATCTCCTTTAATGGCGCTTCATACCAACTTCCTGAAGCACAGCTCCCTGAGTATTACGAAAATATTCCACTGGGCAATCTACAGGCATTGCCCACGTCGGTATCCCTTAAAAACCCGGTTTATGAGGAAATACACATCCCTGCTTCCCAGGCCCACTTTCTTCCATTCATTACCGATACCGCTCCTAAAATAACAGTAAATGTTTTTCCTGCCCGGAACAACAATATGCTTACCCTCTCCTTTCTACCTTTGCGCATCAACCCAGCCAATGGAAATGTAGAAAAGCTCACCAAATTCAAACTGAAATTTGAACCTGTGCAGCAAGCAAAGCAAAAATCTGGTGTTGAACCTAAATATCAAATACCGGAAAATTCTGTTTTGAGCACAGGTGACTGGTACAAAATTAAAATTACCGAAACGGGAATTTATAAACTTACGTTTGAAGAATTGCAACAACTGGGCATAGCAAACCCTGCAGATGTGCGGGTGTATGGCAATGGTGGCCGACCAGTACCCATAATGAATGCTGAATCACGCCCTTTCGACCTGCTTGAAAATGCCATTTATTTTGAAGAGGGTTCTGATGGAACTTTTAATGAGGGGGACTATATTTTATTTTATGCCGAAGGTCCGGAATACTGGAAATACCATGAAGGTTTTCAAATGTTTATGCCTGAAATAAATCCATATTCCACTGCTTCCTGGTACTTTCTTACCTCCTCACTTGGGCGGGGAAAAGTTGTTCAACCCGCACCGGTTATTGCCGGTATCCCAACCTTGCAAGTTACAGAATTTGATGACCGCTATTATTATGAGAAAGAAGAATTTAACCTTCTGGGTTCCGGGGCACGATGGTTTAGCGATGTTTTTAACTCCAATGGTTCTAAAGAACTCTCATTTACCATTCCGGAAGTTTCCACCACAAAAGAGGTAAAGGCTTATGTCTCAGTAGCTGCCCATAGCCGATACACCACAGGCTTTTCCATTTCTGGCGGGAATACTGAAAAGGAATTTATTTTACCCTCCGTTAACATCAGAACGTCCACAGGTGCTTATGCCTCATCCAGAAGCGAAGTGCTCTCATGGGTACCAACCAGTAACAACCAAAAATTAAAGATTGAATTTCTCAATGGGGGTGACCCAAACGCGAAAGGATGGCTTGATAAAGCTTCCCTGATGGCAACCCGTAAACTTAAGTTCTCTGTTGATCCGTTATTTTTCAGGAATGCCAAGATTACCGGCACTGGGAACATTGCTGAATACACTTTGAGCAATACAACAGCCAATACCCAGGTATGGGATATTACGGATCCGATAAACATAACATCCGTTTCCACGGGATCACAAAATCAAATAGAATTTAAGTCCGATGCTGCTTATTTAAGAGAGTTTGTTGCTTTTAATAAAAACGGTAGTTTTAAAAAACCAATATTAAATGAGGAAGGAACTGGAAAAATCACCAATCAAAACCTCAAAAATCTGCCAGTATTCGGGATGCTGATTGTAACCGCCCCTGAATTTATTGAACAGGCAAATGAACTCGCGAATCTTCATCGTGAAATAGACAATATGAGCGTTCTGGTGCTTACACCGGATATTATCTATAATGAATTTTCATCTGGTAAGCGCGATGCCGGAGCCATTCGGGATTTTTTAAAATATTGCTATAACAAGGCAGAAACAGATGCGGAGAAACCACGGTATCTTTTATTATTTGGTGATGGCAGTTACGCCAACAGGCACGATCATCCTAAAAACCCTAATTTTCTTCCAACTTATCAATCATCAGAATCTATTGTAAAGAGCCGTACTTTTGTTACAGATGACTTTTATGGGCTTATGGATGACTCCGAGGGTGGCAGCACCGGCCTGGTAGATATTGGCGTAGGAAGGTTACCCGTAAAAAATACTGATGAAGCGAATAATGCCGTACGTAAAATTAAAGCCTATGTTTCTCAGGAAAGTATGGATGACTGGCGAAATGTAATTTGTTTTGTTGGAGATGACGAAGATGGAAAGCTGCACATGAAACAATCTGACGAATTATCTGTGAAAGTAAATGCCAGAGAACCTGCTTTTATTACCCCTAAAATATTCCTGGATGCCTATCCCCAGGTATCCAATGCCACCGGAAACTTTTACCCCGATGTAAACAAAGAAATTAATGATCGCATCAATCAGGGTGCTCTCATTATTAATTATACCGGGCATGGGGGAGAACAAGGACTGGCGCACGAAAAGATTGTCACCATCCCGCAGATAAACTCATGGAGTAACGGAAACAAATTACCTGTATTTGTTACCGCTACATGCGAATTCAGCCGGTATGACAATGTGAAAAAAACTGCTGCCGGTTTTTCCGACGAAACTTCTGCAGGGGAATACGTGTTTTTATCAACAAAAGGTGGGGCCGTAGCTCTTTTTACTACCTCCCGTTTGGTATACGCTCATTCAAATTTTCAACTTAATAATGCGTTTTATGATTATGCCTTTGAAAAAGATGCATATGGTAAAAGGTATAAACTTGGTGACATCATAAGGCTCGCAAAAAACAATACCGATGGCGACGTAAATAAAAGAAATTTTGCCCTTTTGGGCGATCCGGCTTTAACGCTTGCCTATCCGGCCTACCGCGTACATACTGACAGCATTGAGGCCGCAACCGGAGATACGCTGAGAGCTTTAGGCAAAGCAACCATTTATGGACATGTTTCTGATGTAAACGGAAATATACGGGAAAATTTCAATGGTACCGCATATATCACCGTATTTGATAAAAAGCAGGAATTTCAAACACTTGCAAATGACAAAGGGGAAGCTCCCTATAACTTTTTCATGCAGAACAATTCGCTTTATAAAGGTTCCGCATCAGTTGTGGATGGTAAATTTAGTGTGTCTTTTATTCTCCCCAAAGACATCAATTATGATTTTGGGAATGGAAAAATAAGTTATTATGCCGTAGGAGATGGTATTGATGCACATGGATATTATGACAGCATCATTATTGGCGGCCTCTCTGATGAAGCTGAGATAGATGTGGAAGGCCCGGAGATTAAGTTGTACATGAATGACACTCTTTTCCGTAATGGTGGCATTACAGATAGCAGCCCGTTATTACTCGCCAATGTTACTGATGAAAATGGGATAAACACCTCCAATAGCGGCATTGGACATGACATTACTCTGGTTTTAAGTCATCAGCCGGACGAAAAGATTGTGGTAAATGATTTTTACAGGGCAAAAAAAGATGTGTATAACAGTGGTTCCATTGCTTATCCAATCTCGGGGCTGGAACCGGGGACTTATACTGCCACCATAAAAGTATGGGACGTATACAATAACAGCAACCAGGAGACCCTCACATTTGTAGTAACGTCGGATGCGGATGCCACCATACAGAATCTGATAAATTATCCGAACCCTTTTGCAGAAGAAACCTACTTTCAGTTTGAACACAACATGGCGGGCGATGAACTAAATGCAGATATCTATATATACGACTTTTCCGGCAGGGTGGTGCGCATCTTAAACTGGAATGGCAGCACCGAAGGGTACAAGACTGCTCCTATTCGCTGGGATGGACGTGACCTGGGGGGCAACAAGTTACCAGCTGGTCTTTACATTTATAAAGTAAACCTGAAAAACAATCTTGGTTCCCAAACCCAAAAGTCCGGAAAGATGATGATTATCAGATAACTTATGATGTTTGTTTCGTCTACAAAATATTAATTGCTATATTTGTGCCTCAAAAAATAAGCCTTTATATATTAAACTCTGAATTTTATCGTTATAAACACTACAATATTCTATTAACCCAAAATTCATGAAGAAGTCGTTTGCGTTTTTAACATTTGTCCTCTTTTTAATCTCTGCTGGAGCATTTGCCCAAATCTCAAGGGGTGAGCTGGCAGGACAGATGAATACCCTTCAAACTGCAGTTCCATTTTTAACCATTGCTCCTGACTCCAGAGCCGGTGCTATGGGAGATGTAGGCGTAGCCACCAGCCCCGATCTTAATAGCATGCATTGGAACCCCGCAAAATATGCTTTCCTGGAGAACGATATGGGGGTATCTATATCATATTCTCCATGGCTGCGGAACCTTGTAAACGACATCAACCTGGCCTACCTTACCGGTTTTTACCGGATTGATGACCAACAGGTACTGGCAGGCGCCTTACGCTACTTTTCCCTGGGTGAAATAATTTTTACTGATTTTCAGGGTGAATATGCCGGACAACATACACCAAACGAGTTTGCTATTTCCGCAGCATATTCCCGCATATTTTCTGAGCGTATCAGTGGAGGACTGGCCTTCCGCTTTATCCGTTCTGACCTTACCGGGGGAACTGTAACCACAGGTGGAGGTGAAACAAGGCCCGGAATGTCCGTTGCAGTTGATGTTTCTACTTATTACAGGCAGCCCCTTACCCTTTCTGATAAAGATGGTGAATTATCCTTTGGTATAAATATCTCCAATATCGGTGACAAGATTTCGTATACCGAAAATCAGGAGGAAGATTTTATTCCCATGAATTTGCGGCTTGGTACAGCCTTAAAAATAGATCTGGATGCATACAATTCCATGACCTTTGCATTTGACCTTAATAAATTGCTTGTTCCCACTCCCCCCGTATTTGCACAAGAGAATCCTGACTCAGTATTGTTTGGACAAAATTCCGATGTTGGTGTGGTACAGGGTATTTTCCAGTCTTTTTATGATGCACCGGGAGGATTCCAGGAAGAAATTAATGAAATTATGTACAGTTTGGGTATGGAATACTGGTACCGCGAGCAATTTGCCATTCGTGCCGGATATTTTCATGAGCATCAGAACAAAGGTAACCGTAAATACGCTACACTTGGTATTGGCTTAAAGCTGAATGTATTTGGCATTGATTTTTCATACCTGGTGCCCACTGCCGGAAGAACAAACCCGCTGGCTAATACCATGCGGTTTACACTTAACTTTGATTTAGGAAATACAAATTAGCATAATTTATTTCTACAATAATATACTTTTAATTCAGGCTTCAGTATCTTTGAAGCCTTTTTTTATGGGTTAAAATCAAATATACTGCAATGGATATACGTATTGGACTAGGGTATGACGTTCATGCCCTTAGTGAAAATGAAACACTGGTGCTCGGTGGTGTTTCCATACCACACGCCAAAGGCACAGTTGCCCACTCTGATGGTGACGTGCTTCTTCATGCTCTTTGTGATGCGCTGCTTGGGGCAGCCGCTCTTGGTGATATTGGCACCCACTTTCCTGACACAGATTCAAAATACAGGGGAATAGACAGCCGCGCATTATTAAGAAAAACAGTGGTTTTACTTAAAACAAAAGGTTTTGAAGCTGGTAATGTAGATAGTACCATCGCCATGCAAGTACCAAAGCTTAAACCCTATATTCATAAAATGCGCGAGAATATTGCCAGCGATATGAATTTGTCAGTGGAGGATGTATCTGTAAAAGCCACCACAACTGAGGAACTTGGTTTTGAAGGCCGGGAGGAAGGAATATCAGCCCAATGTGTTGTGCTGATAAAAAAAATATAATTATCTTAGTAAAGCGAAAAATTAACTAACTGAAAAACTTACATTTTATGGGAAAAACAGTGGTATTGGGAGCCAGCCCTAACAAGCTGCGCTTTTCAAACCGGGCAGTAAAAAGTTTACAGCGTCATAATTTTGAAGTAGTACCAATTGGAATAAGAGAGGGAACCATAGCCAATATTGAAATAGTTAAAGGTAAACCACCACTGGATCATGTTCATACCGTAGCATTATATTTAAATCCTGAAAATCAAAAAGATTATTATAAGTACATTCTGGATTTAAGTCCCCGAAGAATAATTTTCAACCCGGGAACTGTAAACCCCGAACTTATGCAAATTGCCCGGGAAAATAATATCCAACCTGTAATAGATTGCGCACTTATCATGCTTAATTCTCAGCGGTATTAATGGAAGAAATTACTTCACCTACAGAATTAAATTCCACCATTGGATCTCAGTCTGCATGCCTGGTGTATTTTTCTACAGACAGCTGTAATGTATGCAAAGTTCTGAAACCAAAAGTTTTGGCATTGTTAAGCCAGCATTACCCTGAATTGCCTCCTTTTTATGTAAATATAGAAAAGGTTCCTGAAGGTGCGGCTTCACAATCGGTATTCTCAGTACCCACCATCATTATTTTTTTTGATGGGAAAGAAACTATCCGGAAAAGCCGGAACTTTGGGCTGGAAGAGCTTAGACGGGAATTAGAAAAACCTTATCATATGTATTTTAGTTAGGATAAGCGAGAATCATCATACTACCCTAAACTACACCTGTCTTAATCCATTTCACGCCATTCCGCATGTTTGGTTAATTGGATGTATATGTAGCATCTACCTGTGCATTGCCACTGCCATAATTATCGGTATGGCTTAATTGAATTTCATCGCGTCCCGATGAAATTACTCCAGTACCTGAAATGGTATGGCCATCTATTGTTTGTTGCGGAATGATCAACTCATTACCGTCTACAAGTGCTGTCGCGAAAATATTTGTAGATAGTCCGTTTCCAAGGTGAAGAAAATTATAGATATGTACTTCGTTAGGATCCTCAGGTGAAACAAGAATTTCAACCTGGTAGGCATTCACTCCTAAATCTTCATGTTCTTCCTGCACACTCCACACACCTTCAATAGAGTTAGCCACTCCCAGGTCGTCAAATTCACAACTATTAAAAAGGAGACCCATGGACACAACAACTAAGGAATATTTAAATAATTTTTTTATCATTATTAAGAAGTTTAGACAAGCCTTTACGAGTATAGAGATGTCATGGTTTTGTTTTCAATTAACAAATTTCATGCTACATGTATTTAAAATCACTTACAAACATGCATCAAGGTCCATTTTATTGTATAATAATTTATACTTTTGCTCTATACAGTCACTAAAAAGTAAAATAATGAATAGAAGAAATTTTTTCCGGCTGGTAATTTTAATTGCCATTCTTCCATTTTTGAGCAGTTGTGGTTATAACCGTATGGTAACACTTGAGGAAAGCATTGCCGCCCAATGGGCCCAGGTTGAAAATGCCTACCAGCGCAGGGCTGATCTTATTCCAAACCTTGTAAATACAGTAAAGGGATATGCGGATTTTGAACAAGAAACACTTACCCAGGTTATTGAGGCCCGCGCAAAGGCTACAAGTGTAAACGTGAATCCTGGCGAGTTAAACCCGCAAAGCATAGAGCAATTTCAGCAGGCCCAACAGGGTTTAAGCAGTGCGCTCTCCCGTTTAATGGTAGTTGTTGAACGTTATCCAGACTTAAAAGCTAACCAGAACTTTCTTGAACTACAGGCACAGCTTGAAGGAACAGAAAACCGAATTGCCGTGGAAAGAAGAAAGTTTAACGAATCTGTGCAGCAGTATAATACCTTCATCAGGCAGTTTCCGAGAAATTTTATTGCCAATATGTTTAATTTTGAGAAAAAGGGATACTTTGAAGCCGACCCGGGCGCTGAGCAAGCACCGGAAGTGCAATTTTAAATTCATCAAATTACATTTTTGTTATGGAAGCAAGAGATTTTTTTAGCTCAGACCAAAAGGCTACAATTAAAAATGCTATTCAGGAAGCTGAAAAAAATACTTCCGGTGAAATACGTGTTCATTTGGAGAGCAGATGTGAAGAAGATGTGCTTGACAGGGCTGCCTATATTTTTGAACAATTAAAAATGCACGAAACAGCCCTGAGAAATGGAGTGCTTTTTTACCTTGCCGTTAAAGACAGAAAATTTGCCATTCTGGGTGATGCTGGTATCAATGCTGCCGTACCGGAAAATTTTTGGGATATAATTAAAGAAGAAATGCTGAAGCATTTTAAAGAAGAGAAGTTTACCACAGGACTGCAAACAGGAATTCTAATGGCCGGCGAGCAGCTTGGTGAACATTTTCCCTACCAAAAGAACGATGTAAATGAACTTTCTGATGATATTTCATTTAAAACAAAAACTGATGATAATTAAAAATGTGCACAGGGTCTATAATTGGTTTATAAAAACATTTATTTTTTTACTCCTTTTCCTGGTTTCACTGACTCCCTTAACAGCGAATGAAGATATACCGGAAAGACCTTCACCACCGCGGTTGGTGAATGATTTTGCAAATATTCTTTCATCCGGAGAACAAAACAGCCTGGAACAAAAATTAGTTCAGTTCAATAATCAGACCTCCACCCAGATTGCAGTTGTTACTGTAGAGACATTGAAAGGATATGATGTTGGTGATTTTGCTTTTCGGCTGGGAGAAAAATGGCAGGTAGGCCAGGGAGGTTTTGATAATGGTGTTGTATTACTCCTGAAGCCCAGACAAGGGAATGAAAGAGGAAGGGTATTCATAGCCACAGGTTATGGTGTGGAAGGTGCCATTCCTGACGCAGTTGCCAAACGTATTGTGGAGGTGGAGATGATACCGGAATTAAAGCAAAATAATTATTATGGCGCCATTGAAAAGGCAGCAAATACCATTATGGAACTAACCCGTGGAGAATATACCGCCAATAATTATATGCAGAAAAATGCCGGTAACGAAAACTCACCCATAGGCTTCTTCATAATATTTATAATTATTATGTTATTTTCGATCCTTTCATCCATTGGAAGAAAAAAACGTTATACCATGGGAAAAAGAAGGAGCAACCTTCCATTTTGGTTGCTTATAGGCATGCTTGGAAGTTCCGGCTCCCACAGGGGACATTTTGGCAACTTCTCCTCGGGCGGTGGCAGCTTTGGTGGCGGAGGCGGAGGATTCAGTGGCTTTGGAGGAGGGAGCTTTGGTGGCGGTGGAGCCGGGGGCAGTTGGTAAAATAGTGGCAGCGATTTAAGCAATGAAGTTAATGGATAAGAAGAGTAGCCTCAAAGAATATATCGATACAATTCCTCTTCGGATCCTGTTTACGGGCTTCTTGATTTTAATCCTCTTTCTGGAAAATGAAGCACTGGCAAACAGGAATACGGATTCCCTTGCCAATTCCTATGCTAATGAGGCGGATAAGGCAAAACTATCAGGAGATTTTAATAAATATACGCAAAACCTGTGGAGTTTAGCCACGCTTTATCATCACCAAAGGGACAGCCTTCAGGTATTTCAAACCTTGCTTCGGTTACAAACTACGCTCCTGAGCATATCTGCCCTGCATCAGGAAAACAAGAAAAATATAGATTCCCTTATTATTCAAAATTATCTTGTACTTGCTAAAAAAAATTTCGCTTTCGGAAATTACACCAACGCTTATCACTATTTACTGAGGGGGAAAGAATACCAAAGTGACAGAAACATTAATACGTTCCTTCAGGATTTTCTTTGGCAGGAATGCATGATCTATCACATCCTCGGTGATGAGCAAAGCCTTTTGAAAAAGATTGAGAAAATTCATCTCGATCCTGAAAAGCAAAAGCACCGAGATATTGCTTTACAAATATTCCTGCTTACCAGGGATGCCTATGCCGCTCATTCACTACCTGACATGGACAGAGTTTTCAACAAATACCAATTGAACCATGCAGATGTAAAACAATTAATAAAGCAAAACAGCAATGATTTTTCAACGGACTTCGAAAACAAAATTTTATTGCATGCTCAAAATGAAAACTTAGCAGTATTTCTGAGGTTTCACTTACTGCATCATCTTACCATCCATGCATTATTAACAAAGGATTATAAAAATTTTAAGCAATACCATTCTGATTTAGAAGCCCTAGCCGTAAATCCCTATAACCATTACAGTAATTTGTTGTGTTCAGAAGCCCTGTCAGTCTATTATACCCGGGAAGAAAATTATATTGCACTATATCCCATTCAGCAGGAATTAATGAATGAAAAAAACAAAATTCTTTCCCAGTCTATTGAAATAAAGGAAATGGAGTTTCATAAAAAGTATGAAGAATTGATTTCAGGAATTACCAGCCTCGATGCTAAAATTTCATCTTTTCGCCGGGTACTAATTTTGTCTGTTATCGCAATCCTAATTGTTATCACTGCCACTATATTAATTGTACGTACAAACAGGAAACTCCAGTCCATTAATAATACAAAAGAAAAATTATTTACCATTATATCCCACGACCTCAGAAGCCCGCTTGTTTCAATTACCTCAATTGTTAACGAGAGCATTACAACAGAAAAAGACAAAACAAAGATTCAACGTGAAGTAAACCGGATTATGCTGCTTTTAGATAACCTGCTTTACTGGTCGGCCCGTCAAACGGGTGAAATAAAAGCAAACCCAACCATTATTGATGTTCATGAAATTTTGGAGCATAGCTTAGGTTTGGTTGCTCACATGGCAAAAGTAAAAAACATCCAGATCCATTATGCAGGCGATAACGATGCTTTTGCCTTTGCGGATGAAGATATGGTAAGCATTGCCATTAGAAATATACTTACAAATGCAGTAAAATATACACCCCGAAACGGAGAAGTTTACGTGGATATTCTGGAATCGGAATCTATGTGTGAAGTTCGCATTAAAGATACGGGACCTGGATTTAAACCTGCCAGAAAGAAAAAGTTGAGTACCGGACTGGGTCTGCCGATAAGCAGGAATTTATTAAAACTCAACAATGCGAAACTACAAATAAAAAGTATTACAAGCAAAGGAACTGTAGTAACTATTTTACTGCCTCCACCAAAAAAAATTAGCGCTTAATAACCCGGTTTTTTATTAAAGCATTTTCCACTTCCTGCCGATAACTCTTACTGATAGGAATGTTAAAATCCCTTATTCTTATTTCCTCAGTGGTGAAATTATCAATCTGATGTGGGTTTACCAGGTATGAACGATGTGTTTGAATAAAACTATCCGGCAGGTGCTTTTGGAATTGCTTCAATGAAAAATAGGCCGTAATTTTTTTATTCGTAGTATGGATTTTAACAAAGTCGCCATCAGCCTGAATAAATAGAATATCCTTAAAATGCACTTTAATATAATTACTATGTCCGGATTTAATAAAAACATAGTCATATTCATGGGGAAGTCCCTGAAGAGAACGTTTTGCTCGCTCAATTGACTTTAATACATCAAGATAATTTACCGGCTTTACTATATAATTTAAAGGTTCAAAATCAAAACTTTCTACAGCATATTCCGGATGTGAAGAAACAAATACCACCAATGGTCGTGGATTTAAACTTTTAATAACATCAAAACCACTTACCTTATCCAGCTTGATATCAATAAACAATAAATCCGGCGATTGCTCTTTTATCGCATTAATAAATTCAGGTACAACGTGAAAAACACCGGCAAAATCTATTTCAGGAATATCTTGAATTAATGCAGCAAGGTGTGCCGAATGCTCCTGATTATCATCCAATACTAAAACACGTAATCTCATTGTCCCTACTAATTTAATAAAGTGTGAATGTAGTAAAATTTTTGGGGTTTTAAAACCAGTTGCACTCTGTTGTTTAATTTTTCAACAATAATAATGTCTGAAATGTTCTTATTATCTTTAAGTTATATTATATCTAAATATTTTTGGATACTTAGAAACATGAAAATTTATGCAAGTAGATTTTAATCCGTCGGATAGGTTCTGAACATTCACCTCTTTCTTAATGCATTCTGGCGAGTTGAAGAATCATCTACCATTTTTTTGATTATTTTTATCCCGGTAGCACTAATTAAAAAATAATGAAACGCAGATACCAGATTATCTTTTCAAACATTATTTTCATTCTAAAGAATGAAAATCTTCTGGAAGATTTATTCCTTGAATTTATATACAACTTGGCAGAAAAGTTTAATATTGAATATTGCATTAATTATCAATCAGAAAATTATTTTTTTACTGCTGGAACTAACGGTACAGAGATTCTGTCTGAATTAGACTTTATCTACAGGGTGTTTAATCTCGAGGAAAATATCCAGGATGAGGAACTTGAATTAGTCTGCTACTATGGTATATATGCAGGCATGGAGGTAGAAAAAGTTTTGAATTATTGCAACTATCTAAAAGAAAAAAGTAGCTATCTTAATCATTGCACCATCGCATGAAACTGGTTTAATGTTAAATACCAGGCTTTACCAACGTGTAACAGTGTACATCCTGAATTTATAATCATGCTTAGCTAAAGCACAATCTTTTCACTATCTTTACCTTGATAAAATTAATTAAAGGGAAATTAAATGAAATTTTTTTAAGCTTTATTATTCATTTAAGATGAAGAGAGGAAAAAAAATCCGGAGATTCTTGACGCTGAACTTAGCATTGCTGATTTATTCAGGTATTACGCCATTGCCGGGGCAGGATACAATAGCTGCCGCATCAACAGGTTTAATTGCATCCACCTTACCTGTATGGTCTCTAATTTTAGCCTGTATTACCGTTTTAATAATTACCACGCTTATAAGTAAGCGGTATTATGCCACAAAAATAGATGAAATAGAAACAACGCATAGGCAGAATGCTAAAAAAGAACAACAAAGGATTCACGAACAGACTTCTGCCCTTGAAAAGTTTAAAGCCGATCTTGAAGCTCGAGAACAAAAGGAGAACCAGTTAAAATGGCATACCCAGGGTATGGTCAGGTTTAATGAAATTATTAGTCAGTATAAGGATAATATGAAGTTTCTCTCCAGAAATATCCTTACAGAACTTATTAAATATATGAATGTGGAATTCGGCGCCATCTATATACTAAATGATGATGACCCGAATGACAAGTTTATTGAAATGGCTGCAGGATACTCACTTGACAAAAAACGTCTGAAAAAAACACATTTCAAAATTGGGGAAGGAAATGTAGGAGCTTGTTTCAAAGAAAATGAAGCCATTTACATAAATAATCTGCCAGATGGATATGTGAGCGTTGCCTCCGGATTGGGTGATTCAAATGTACATACTTCCATTCTTGTGCCCATCAGCTATGATAATGAAGTGTTGGGCGTGCTGGAATTGGCTTCTTTTGAAGGTATAGAACCCTACCGACAGGAATTTTTGAAAAAATTAAGCGAAAATCTTTATTCAGCATTTTTCACGATAAGGGTAAGTATGAAAAGTGAAAAACTGATTTTCGAGTTAAAAGAACAATCAACAGAGTTGAAATCCCGTGAAGAAGAGATGAGGCAAAACATGGAGGAAATGAGGGCTTCACAGGAAGAATTTGAACGTAAAGAGGAGCAGTACCTGAAAGACATAGAAGAACTGAAAAGCAAGCTTGAGAAGGTACTGGAGAATAAATGAGACTGTAAAAATATTCTTTCTTCCATCTATCCGGCACGCGAAGTATATTATTGCCTGGGGTTTAAGTAAGCATTATTATTCAAATACGGGTAAGTACCCACCAGACTGCCTGCCTGGTGCACGATTTCATTCGCTTACCTTTGATGGCCTTTGTTCTGGCCGGCACGCGAGTGTATTCACGAGCAGGCTTCGTTAATACTAACATTGCTGCCCCATAAACTTTAAGCCCGGTAGTAATTACCCGGCCTTGAATTAGCTTTGTTTCTTAAAAAAACATTTCTTGCTTGTTATCAGGCACGCGAAGTGTATTCGCGCGCCTGGGGGGTATTTAATTAAAAAATGCAGATGCAACAATTAAAAATATAATTTTCTTCAATATTCTTTACCTTTTTGATACGGTTTTTTAGTGACCCTCCCGACTTAAAAGTCGGGATGCTCTGAACCAATCAAACGCTCAATTCGTTTGCGGCTTTTCCATTTTTTTACCTCTAGCTCCCGTTTATA
>Ga0207419_1000647_pt1 | contig 29892 bp, 26 predicted proteins | sample ElkSloMetagenome_4_FD_184723 | JGI IMG/M metagenome (GOLD analysis project Ga0207419, IMG submission 184723) | Hot spring microbial communities from Elkhorn Slough, Monterey Bay, USA - MD2A (version 2) | ecosystem: Environmental > Aquatic > Marine > Intertidal zone > Estuary: Microbial mat ... | reverse complement strand
CGTCTCTGGGTGGCCGAGATAATGGGGTTTGTCGCCGGCTTCTTTCTGGCGGTCGTCTTCATCCCGGGCGGATGGGGGCGATTGCTGGCCAAGTTGCGCCAGCGGTCCTAGCGACGCAGGCTGTTGCGAAATTCCGAAAGGCGGAACGCACCGATCATGTGGCCCACGCCGAAGTAGCTGACGCTTCCGATCAGGATAAGGGTCAGCAGCGCTGCATAGCGGATCGTCGGCGCAAAGAGGAATGGCGCCAGCAATGCCGTGGTCAGCCAGAGGATGACGCCCATCGCGATGGCTGCCGCGATGATGCGCCAGATGCGTGATTTGAAGCGCGCGTCGAAGTGCGCCGCCTCGCCCATGTTGCGCGCACCCCGCATCAGCATCACGACCATGGCCCAACCCGTCAGTGTCGTTCCGATCGCCGCCGCCGCAAATCCGATCACGGGTGAAAGACCGACGGCGATCAAGGCATTCAGGATCATCGCGGCGACGGCATAGTAGAAGGGCCGCCTGGTATCCTCGCGGGCGAAAAAAAGCGGCTGCAGCGTTTTTTGCAGTACGAAAGCCGGCAGACCGAGGCCATAGATCGCGACAGCAAGGGCCGTCGCGACCGTGTCCGCCTGGGTGAAGGCCCCCCGCTCGAACAGGACGCTGACCAGAGGTACCGGAATGACCGCAAGGGCGACTGCCGCCGGAATTGTGAGCGCAAGGCTGATTTCGGAGGCGCGATTGAACGCGTCACGCCCGCCCGCCACGTCTCCGGCCTGCAGACGCCGCGACAGGTCGGGCAAAAGCACGATGCCGATCGCGATCCCCACCACGCCCAGAGGCAGCTGGTAAAGCCGGTCGGCATAAGACAGCCAGGCGACCGCGCCGTCGAAAAAGCTTGCCACCTGCCGCCCGACCAGCAGGTTGACCTGCACGACACCCCCGGCAAGTGCGGCGGGGGCTGCAATAATGGCCAGCCGCTTCAGTTCGGGGGTCAGCCGGGGGCGACCGATCCGCAAACCATAGCCGGCGCGGCGTGCTGCGATCCACACCACGCAAAGCTGCGCGATCCCGGCGACAGGGACTGCAAAGGCGATCGCCTCGCCCAGCGCGACCTGGCCCTGGCCGGGCGCGAAATCGTAAAAAAACGCAGCGCCGATCAGGGTGAGAACGAAGATCACGTTCAACAGGACAGGCGCCGCCGCCGCCGCGGTGAACCGCCCCGTTGCGTTCAGAACACCTGACAGAAGCGCCGAGAGCGAGATGAAAAGAATATAGGGAAAGGCGATACGCCCATAGTAGACCGCCAGATCGAACCGCTCGGTTCCGATAAAACCGCTTGCCATCAATGTCACAAGCGCAGGCATGAAAATGACGCCAATGACAGTGAAAACCGTCAGAATGCCGGCCATGCCCGCGAAGGCATCCTGCGCGAAGCGGGCGGCCCCTTCGCCGCTTTCGACCTTTTTGGAGAACATCGGCACGAAGGCCATGTTGAAAGCGCCTTCAGCGAAGAAACGCCGGAAAAGATTGGGCAGCGAGAAAGCGATGAGAAAGGCTTCGGCCACGGGGCCGGTCCCCAGATAGGCCGCGATCAGAATGTCGCGGACAAAGCCCGCGATCCTGCTCAGCAAGGTCCACAGGCCGACCGTCACGAAGCCGGCGACCAGCCGGATCGGCTTCAACGCCTCCCCCCGGTGCCGTGCATCCCGCCCCCGTTCATCACTCTTCTGAAACCGCGCGCCGGGCGCCCTTCGCGATGGCCTCGCGCAGTTTGCGTTCCAGCGCGGCGCGCTTGCTGTCCGAGGTATATTTCAAGCCCACGATATCCTTGACGTAGAATGTATCGACGACCTGTTCGCCGTAGGTGGCGATCACCGCCGAGGCGATATAGACCGAGTTTTCGGCCAGCGTGCGTGTCAGATCGTAAAGCAGGCCGGGCCGGTCGCGGGTGTCCACCTCGATGATGGTGTATATCTCGGAGCCCTCGTTGTCGAAGCTGATGTTCGTGGGGACCCGGAAGGCGCGTTCGCGCTTCTTGATCTTGTCCTTGTCCTTGAGCGCCTCGCGCGCGACCACTTCGCCTTTGAGCGTGCGATGGATCATCTGGCGCAGGCGCGGCAGGCGGGCGGCCTCGTAGGGGTTGCCGTCGTCGTCCTGCACCCAGAACACGGCCGTCGCGTAACCATCCTTCGAGGTATAGGTCCGGGCATCCACGATATTCGCCCCCACAAGCGCAAGCGCGCCCGTCATCCGGCTGAAGAGGCCCGGGTGGTCGACCATGGCGAAACAGGCCCGCGTTGCATCGCGGTCCTCGTCCAGCATCAGGTCGATCTTGATCTCGTCATCCTGGATATCGTGCAGCAGATTGGCAAAGACGGTCTGGGCAGAAAGCGGCAGCCCCTGCCAGTAGGGTCCGTAATGCCGTCCGATCTCGGTCTTGCGGTCCTTCGGGCTCCACTCGAAAAGCGCGGCCCGCAAGGCGCGCTTGGCCTCGGCTTCCTGGCTTTCACGGTTGAGGTCTTCGAGGCCGGTTTCCAGTGCCGATCTGGTGGCATGGTAAAGATTGCGCAGCAGCACGGCCTTCCAGTTGTTCCACGTATTCGGCCCGACACCGCGAATGTCGCAGACCGTCAGTACCGTCAGCAGGTCCAGTCGCTCGACCGATTTCACGGCCTTCGCGAAGCCGCGCACGGTGCGCGGCTCGGAAATATCGCGCTTCTGGGCCACGTCGGACATCAACAGGTGGTAGCGGATCAACCATTCGACCGTATCGCATTCCTTCCTGGTCAGCCCCAGCCGCGGCGCCACCTTGCGGGCGATCTGGGCCCCGAGCACCGAGTGGTCCGCGTCACGACCCTTGCCGATGTCGTGCAGCAGCAAGGCCACGTAGAGAACCTTGCGGTTCACCCCACGCTCGAGAATGCCGGACACGACCGGCAGGCTCTCGTTGAGTTCCTTGCGCTCGATCTGGGCAAGATTGCTGATCACCTGGATCGTATGCTCGTCGACCGTGTAATGGTGATACATGTTGAACTGCATCATGGCGACGATCGGGGCGAATTCGGGAATGAAGGCCGACAGGACGCCCAGTTCGTTCATGCGACGCAGGGCCCGTTCGGGGTTCCCGTGCTTGAGCATCAGGCCAATGAAAAGCCGGTTGGCCTCCTTGGTGGTGCGCATGTCTTCGTCGATCAGGTCGAGATTGGCGGCAATCAGCCGCATCGCATCGGGGTGCAGGAGGGTGCCGGTGCGTAAAGCCTCTTCGAAAATGCGCAACATGTTCAGCTTGTCGGCGAAAAAGGCAGGCTGGTCGGCGATGGTCAGGCGGTTCTGTTTGATCGCATAGGGTTGTTTGGCGCGTTTGCGCCGCGTCAGGAGCCGGACCAGCATCGGTTCGGATTTGGTGTGATTGGCTTCGAGCGCGGTCAGGAAGATGCGCGTCAGGTCGCCGACATGGGTTGCCTGCCGGAAGTAATCCTGCATGAAATGCTCGACCCCGCGCCTGCCGCCATGGTCGGTGTAGCCCATGGCCGCCGCGACCTCGACCTGCATGTCGAAGGTCAGCTGATCGGTTGGACGCCCCGAGATCAGATGCAGATGGCAGCGTACGGCCCAGAGGAAATCCTCTGCCTTGACGAATGTATGGAATTCATCGGGGCTGAAGACCTTCAGATCGACCAGTTCGGCGGCATCCTTCACCCCGTTGACGTATTTGGCGATCCAGAACAGCGATTGCAGGTCGCGCAGCCCGCCCTTGCCTTCCTTCACGTTGGGCTCGACAACATAGCGCTGGCCACCCTGCTTGCGGTGGCGTTCGGTGCGCTCGGTCAGCTTGGCTTCGATGAAGTCGCTTGCCGTGCTCTTGAACAGATCGTTCCAGAGTCTGTCGCCCAACTCACGTGCAAGGGGGGCATCACCTGCAAGATGCCGGTTCTCCACAAGGGATGTGCGGATGGTATAGTCTTCGCGGGCAAGCCGGATGCAGTCTTTGACGGTCCGGCTGGCGTGACCGACCTTCAGCTTGAGATCCCAGAGCATGTAGAGCATGGATTCGATCACGCTCTCGGACCATGGCGTGATCTTGTAGGGCGTCAGAAACAGCAGATCGACGTCGGATTGCGGTGCCATCTCGCCGCGTCCGTAGCCGCCCACGGCCAGCAGTGACAGCCGCTCGGCGTCGGTCGGGTTTGGACGGGGGTGCAGGTGCGTTGTGGCAACATGCAGCACGAGACCCACGATCTGATCGGTCAGCCAGCTGTAGGCGCGCGTGGTCGGGCGCGACTTGAAGGGTGACGCGCGGAAGGCGGCGGCGATCACCGCCAGTCCGTCGCGGCGTGCCTCGCGCAGGATGCGCACGGTCGCCGCGCGCACCTCCTTTTCGGACGTCGTGTCATGCAGTGCACCCACAAGTGCCGCACGGACGCGTTCGCGATCGAAGATATCCGATGCCGGACAAATCAGATTGTCCGGATCAGAGGCAACGGCATTGGTCGTGTGATCAGAATCCGGCGCCGCCGAAACTGCGAGGGGCTGGGTCAAGAATTACCACCTGATTGTCCTGGATAGTGGCCACCGCCAGCCCGCGCTGGTTCAGGCCGTTGGGCAGAAACCGGAAGATGCCGGATGTACCGCGGAAGCCCTGCGGCTGGATCAGCGCCTCCTTCGTGACCGCGCCCGCGTTACCGGCCGCGGCCAGCGCGCCGATGGCGGCGATACCGTCATACGCCAGTCCCGCGAGCGGATGGGGCGCCGATCCGTAGGTTGCGGTATAGCGGCTTTCGAACAGCGCCGCGGTGCCCGGATCGGGCTTGGCGAAGAGCCCGCCATCGAGGCCTGGCAGGTCACGCAATTGGGGCAGGGTATCCCACCGTGTCAGGCCGACGAAGGGCGACTGGTCGGTATCCATGCCGGCATCCGGCAGTGCGGTGGCGATGATCGGCAGATCGGCACTGGCACCTGCCGTGGTGAACACCGCCTGGGCACCGGAACTGCGTATCTGGTCGACGATGCCGCGGGTGGATTGAAAAATGCCCTGTTGCGACAGCGGGTAACTTGCGACCCCGACGATCTCGGCCCCGTTCGCACTGGCGGCGGCGGCGATCGCATCGCGCCCGACCTGTCCGGCAAGATCGTCTCCGTGGGTGATCATGAAGCGAACGATCCCCCGGCTGCCGGCGAAAGACACCAGCCGGTCGGCCGTGTTGTCGAAGGTCGCGCCGAGCAGGAACACATTCCCGCCCGCGAATGCCGTATTGTTCGAGAATGTCAGAACATTCACGTTGCGGCCGGCAACAGCGACGCCGGCGGCATTTGCCGCCTCGCCGAAGAGAGGCCCGATGATGATCTTCGCCCCCTCATTGACGGCCTGGGTCGCCACGGCGGCCGCCTGCTGGGGGTTGCCGCCGGCGGTATTGTAGACACGCAGGTCGACCTCGGCCCCGTCAAGATCGGCGATGGCGAGACGGGCTGCGTTCTCGAAATCGGCAGCCAGCAGGTTGTCACCGGGCTGCGCCGAACCACCGGGCACCAGAAGCGCCACTTCGATGGGCTCAGATGTATCGATCTGCTGGCCGACGTTGGCCGTGGTTTCGAGCGGCACGTCGCAGGCGGCAAGCCAGAGAACCGAGGCGAAGGCGAAAAAGCGGGCGAGCCGCTTGCGGGGGGACGAGAAAAGGGCAAACATGCTGGTGCTCCTTGTTGAGCCGCGCAGATCGATGTCCGGACACGACCGCGCTTCTGAATCCCGATCATAAAGCAGGGGGCACGCGGGTCCAGATATGAATTTCGAACGCAAGCCACTCTCTGCCGGCCTTCACTTTGTGGCGACGCCGATCGGGTCGGCGCGTGACATTACGCTGCGGGCGCTCGATGTGCTGGCTTCGGCCGATGTCATCGCGGCCGAGGATACGCGCACGGCGCGCAAGCTGATGGATATCCACGGTGTGCCGCTGGCCGGCCGGCAATTGCTTGCCTTCCATGACCACAGCGGCAGCGGCACGATCGCGCGGCTGGTCGGAATGATGAAAAACGGACAGGCGGTGGCCTATGTCTCGGAGGCGGGAACGCCGCTTGTGGCCGATCCGGGATATGAACTGGCCGTCGCGGCGATCGCGGAGGATGTGCCTGTGACCACGGCACCGGGGCCCTCGGCGGTGGCGGCAGCGCTCACGGTGTCGGGCCTGCCGACAGACCGCTTCGCCTTCGTGGGGTTTTTGCCTGCGACCCGTGCACAGCGCGTGAGCGAGATCTCGCAGTTGCGGGATATTCCCTTCACGCTTGTTTTTTATGAAAGCCCGAAACGTGTTGGGGAATTGTTAAATGATCTGCGCGATACCCTGGGCGCAGAGAGACAGGCTGTCGTCTGTCGGGAACTGACGAAAAAATTCGAAGAGATCGTCCGCGGCGATCTCGGCGCACTCGCCGCATCCTTTAGCGGTCGCAGCGTCAAGGGGGAAATCGTGGTGCTGTTGGGGCGCGCAGGCGCCGAGGTGGTCGAGGATGACGATGTGGAAAAGGCCTTGCGCGAAGCGATGAAAACGATGCGTGTCAAAGATGCGGCGACAACTGTTGCCGGCGCGATGGGACTTGCCCGACGTCAGGTCTACCAGATCGCCCTAAAACTGGGAGACAGCGAATGACCGGATCGACCGGATACTACGCAGGGCTAGCCGCCGAAGACAGCGTTGCGCAGGATTATTCTGTCAGAAATCATCGTATCGCGGCCCGCCGCTGGCGCGGCAAGTCGGGCGAGATCGATCTGATTGCTCGCGACGGGGATACCATCGTTTTCGTCGAGGTGAAGAAAAGTCGCGATTTTCAATCGGCGGCCTTGCGCCTCGGCCGGCGGCAGATGGACAGGATATGCGCCAGTGCCAGCGAGTTTCTGGCAGGAGAACCCAAGGGCCAGCTTACCGACGTGAGGTTCGATCTGGCGATGGTGAATGCCGTGGGCCGGATCGAGATCATCGAAAACGCCTTCATGGAGGCCTGATAGCGTTGCGCTTGTCGCAGGCTTGCGCCATCTAGGAGGCGCAGATGCTTTGTTTCAGGTGACCCCATGACGCTCAAGATCGCTTTCCAGATGGACCCGATCGGTTCCGTCAATATCGATGCCGACAGCACCTTTCGGATCGCCGAAGAAGCGCAGGCGCGGGGGCATGACCTGTTTTACTACACGCCGGACCGGATCGCCTATGATCGGGGCAAGGTCACCGCGACGGGATGGCCGCTCGAGCTGCGGCGGGTGAAGGGCGATCATTTCACGCTCGGCGCCGAGGCCACCGTGGATCTTGCCGATTTCGATGTCGTCTGGCTGCGGCAGGATCCGCCTTTCGACATGGGCTACATCACCACGACCCATCTTCTCGATATGGTGCATCCCGCGACCCTTGTGGTCAACGATCCCTTCTGGGTGCGGAATTACCCCGAGAAGCTTCTGGTGCTGAATTTCCCGGATCTGACGCCGCCGACGATGATCGCCCGTGATCTCGACACGCTGAAGCGATTTCGCGCCGAACACGGCGATGTCATTCTCAAGCCGCTCTACGGCAACGGAGGTGCGGGCGTTTTCAAGCTGCAGGCGGGTGACGGGAATCTCGCCTCGCTGCACGAGTTGTTCGCGGGGATCAATCGAGAACCCCTGATCATGCAGCAATTCCTGCCTGATGTGGCCCGGGGGGACAAGCGGGTGATCCTGGTCGACGGTGAACCTGTCGGCGCGATCAACCGTGTGCCCGCTGAAGGTGAGACGCGATCGAACATGCATGTGGGCGGACGTGCCGAAAGGGTTGCCCTGACAGCACGCGACCGCGAGATATGCGCCCGGATCGGCCCGCTTCTGCGTGAGAAGGGCCAGATTTTCGTCGGTATCGACGTGATCGGTGACTGGCTGACCGAAATCAACGTCACCTCACCCACCGGCATTCAGGAGCTCGAGCGCTTCGACGGGGTGAATATCGCCGAGAAAATCTGGCAGGCGATCGAGGCCCGTCGCTAGATCGCATTGGTAAACGCCAGCCGGTAGCTGACGGCCTCGGCCACATGGGGTTTGCCCACCGCGTCATCACCGGCAAGATCGGCGATCGTCCGTGCCACCCGCAAGACGCGGTGATAGCCGCGCGCCGACAGACCGAACCGTTCGGCCACCTTCACCAGCAGTGCGCGCCCTGCATCGTCGGGGCGTGCGAACCGGTCCAGAAGATCGCCGGAAAGATCCGCGTTCGCCCTCGGTCCGCCACCTTTGGGAAACCGTTCGTGCTGCAGCGCGCGCGCCGTTGCCACGCTCGCCGCGATCTCGGCCGAGGTGGCGCCGCCGGCTGCATGGTCGAGGTCGCTATAGGCGACGGGAGGCACTTCGACGCGCAGATCGAACCTGTCCATCAATGGCCCCGAAATGCGCCCCATGTAATCCGCACCGCATTGGGGCGCGCGTGCACAGGCCCGCGACGCTTCGGCGAGATAACCGCATTTGCACGGGTTGGCCGCTGCAACCAGCATGAAGCGGCAGGGATAACGCACATGCGCATTGGCCCGCGCGACCACGACCTCGCCGGTTTCGATGGGCTGGCGAAGTGTTTCCAGAACGGTACGTCCGAATTCGGGAAACTCATCCATGAACAGCACGCCGTTGTGGGCCAGACTGATTTCGCCGGGCTTGGCACCGCGCCCGCCGCCCACGATCGCCGCCATGGAGGCTGTATGATGCGGTTCGCGGAAAGGCCGGGTGCGGCTGATGCCGCCTTCGTCCAGCAATCCGGCCAGCGAGTGGATCATCGACGTCTCGAGCGCCTCCTGCGGGCTGAGGGCCGGCAGGATGCCCGGCAGACGTGCGGCGAGCATGGATTTGCCGGAACCGGGTGAGCCGACCAGCAGCAGGTGGTGCCGTCCTGCCGCTGCGATCTGCAAGGCACGCTTGGCCCGCTCTTGCCCTTTGACGTCCGCGAGATCGGTTCCGAGGCCGCCGGTTTTCGCCTCGCCGGGCCGTGCGGGAGGAAGCACGCATTTGCCGGTGAAGTGCTGTACCATTTCACCAAGGGTGCGCGGCGCGATCACTTTCACTGCATCGACCCAGGCCGCTTCGGCGCCACAGCCCGCCGGACAGAGCAGGATCCGGCCATCCTCGGCGGCGGCCATGGCGGCCGGCAATGCCCCGATCACCGGAACAAGGCTGCCGTCGAGAGACAGTTCTCCCAGTGCGACCGTCTGTTCAGCCATTTCCTGCGGGATCACATCGAGAGCAGCCAGGAGCGCCAGTGCGATGGGCAGATCGAAGTGCGAGCCTTCCTTGGGCAGATCAGCGGGCGAAAGGTTCACGGTGATCCGCTTGGAGGGGAGTGCGATCGCCATTCCGCCGAGGGCCGATCTGACGCGTTCGCGCGCCTCCGAGACCGCCTTGTCCGGCAGGCCCACGATACTGAAGGCGGGAAGGCCGGCAGAAATCGCGCACTGCACCTCGACCAACCGGGCATCCACCCCTTCGAATGCGACCGTGTAGGCCCGTGCAACCACTGCGACGTCTCCCGAGATGGGGGATGATTATGCCGATGTGGTTGATGAAAGGTTAACGGTCGATCCCGCACCCCGATCAGGGCAGGTGATTGATGCGTCCGACCCGCCAGCCTTCGCCGTCGAAGGCCAGATCGGTCACCGAGAGATTGTCGATCCGGTGTCCGAAAGCCGCGTAGCCGGTGATCTTCTTGGCGCGCTGTACCTGCGTCAGGATCGCGCCGAAGTGTGCGACGATGATAAGGTCGGGCCAACCCTCGCGAAGGTATCCGTCGATTGCGCCAGATACCCGTCGGCACACCGCGTCCCAGCTTTCGCCCCCCGGTGGGGCGATATCACCCGGCGTTTCCCAATAGGCGCGTATGGTCGCGGGATCATCCGCCTCGGCCTCGTCGAAGGTTTTCATCTCCCATGCGCCGAAGTTGATTTCGCGCAAGGCGGGGTCATGGGGAAGCCGGACCGAGGGCGCAAGTGCATCCGATGTGGAAATCGCGCGGCTGAGGTCGGAGGATACGATCGGCGCGTCCGGCAGATAGGCGCGCAGGCGCGCCAGGGCGGCGGTGTCCGACAGATCGGCGGGGATGTCCGACCAGCCGACCATGGCCCGTGCATGGGTCGGGCCATGCCGCACCATCCACAGCCGCGTCATGGCAAACGGCCTTTCAGCACAAGGGGCAGACCCGCCATCACTGCGACGACAAGCCCGGCGCGTGCTGCGATATCTTGATTGAGTTGCCCCTGTGCCTGGCGAAACCGGCGGGCGAGCGCATTTTCGGGAACTATTCCCTGTCCCGTTTCGTTTGATACGATGACAACCGGGCGATCAGCGTTTGAAACCGCATCGACAAAGACATCTTTGGCGGTTTGCAGATCATGGTCTCCCAGGATCACATTCGTCAGCCAAAGCGTTGCGCAATCAATCAGCACCGGTTCATCGGTCGGGGCGGCGGCCAGCGCCCCGGCGATGTCGAGTGGTTCCTCTATGGTTGTCCAGCAAGGCCCACGCTGCGCGCGGTGGGCAGCGACCTTGGCGGCCATTTCAGCGTCGAAGACCTGCGAAGTCGCGATATACGTGGGCTTCGTGCCCGCGGCTGTGACCAAACCCTCGGCAAACGCGGACTTACCAGAGGCTGCGCCGCCTAGCACGAGGGTCAATGGGGGCAATGGCATGAGGGTCTTTTTTCTGATCCAGTTGTTTTGTCGCTACGTAACCAAATTAAACAAAGAGTTTAAGCGCCATATGGCAAGCCGGGAGAACAAAGATGGGTGTTAACGCATTTTCCGACCAAACGTTGTCACGCACGGCGATGAAAGCCGAGTTGCTGGACGCCGAAACCGAACTGGCGTTGGCCTACGCCTGGCGGGACCAACGCGACGAACAGGCGCTGCATCGTCTGATCACGGCGTATATGCGTCTCGCGATCTCGATGGCCGCGAAATTCAAACGTTACGGCGCGCCGATGAATGACCTGATCCAGGAGGCATCGGTCGGCCTGATGAAGGCTGCGGACAAGTTCGACCCCGACCGCGGGGTCCGCTTTTCAACCTACGCCGTTTGGTGGATCAAGGCATCCATTCAGGATTACGTGATGCGCAACTGGTCGATGGTTCGTACCGGATCCACCTCGTCCCAGAAATCGCTGTTTTTCAACATGCGTCGCGTTCAGGCCCGGCTCGAGCGTGAGGCTGCCGCCGAAGGCCGGTCGATCGACCAGCATGAGATGCGGGAATTGATCGCGATAGAAGTGGGCGTTCCGTTGCATGACGTCGAGATGATGGAGGGACGCCTGTCGGGATCGGACTTTTCTCTCAATGCGACTCAATCGGTCGAGGATGAAGGGCGCGAATGGATCGATGCGCTTGAGGACGATGGCCCGCAGGCTGCCGAAACGGTCGAGAACACGCATGACAACGACACGCTGCGTCAATGGCTGTTCAGTGCGCTGACCGCCCTGAACGATCGCGAGCAATTCATTGTCCGCGAGCGCAAACTGCGTGACGATCCGCGCACACTCGAAAGCCTCGGAACCGAACTGGGCCTGTCGAAAGAGCGGGTACGTCAGCTCGAAGCTGCCGCATTCATCAAGATGCGCAAAAGCCTCGAGGCGCAAAGCTCGGACGTGCACACGTTCTTCGGCTGAGCCTGCGCATTGAACTCCCGGTCGGAAGTGACCTAGTGTCTGGCAGTCCGACCGGAGAACCCCCATGCCTGCTGGCAAGCATATCCTGCTGATCATCGGTGGCGGCATCGCCGCCTTCAAGACGCTCGACCTGATCCGTCGGTTGCGTGACAGGGGCGCGGTGGTGACACCCGTTCTGACCCGCGCAGGCGAAGAATTCGTGACGCCACTGTCGGTCTCGGCGCTTGCCGGGCACAAGGTTTACCGCGACCTCTTCGATCTGACGGACGAGGCCGAGATGGGACATATCGAACTGTCGCGCGCCGCCGACCTGATCGTCGTCGCCCCTGCGACCGCAGACCTTATGGCGAAAATGGCGAATGGTCTGGCCGGTGACTTGGCCGCGACGTTGCTGCTGGCCACCGACAAGCGTGTTCTGATCGCGCCGGCGATGAATGTCCGCATGTGGGAACACCCCGCAACGCAGCGCAACCTTGCGACCTTGCGCGATGATGGCATTCTTGTGGTCGGCCCGACTGCGGGCGATATGGCCTGCGGCGAATACGGACCGGGCCGGTTGGCCGAAACGCCCCAGATCATCGACGCGATCGACGCAGCCCTGGCCGACGGGCCCTTGAAGGGCAAGCATATCGTCGTCACCTCCGGCCCCACCCAGGAACCTATCGACCCGGTGCGGTATATCGCCAACCGGTCGTCGGGGGCGCAGGGCACGGCGATCGCCGGGGCCCTCGCCGCCCTCGGTGCGGATGTGACCTTTGTGACCGGACCCGCCTCGGTGCCGCCGCCCGCCGGTGTCACGGTCGTACATGTGCAGACGGCGCAGGACATGCTGACCGCGGTGCAGACGGCCAAGCCCGCCGACGCCGCCATCTTTGCCGCGGCGGTTGCCGATTGGCGGGTGCAGAACGCCGGAACGCAGAAGATCAAGAAAGACGGCAAGGCGCTGCCGAAACTGGAATTCGCAGAGAACCCCGATATCCTGGCCCATGTCTCCCAGATGGATGCGGGCCGGCCCCGGCTGGTGATCGGCTTCGCTGCCGAAACCGACGATGTCATCGGCCATGCCACCGACAAGCGTGCGCGCAAGGGCTGCGACTGGATCGTCGCCAACGACGTGTCGCCGGCCACGGGCATCATGGGGGGTACCGAGAACGCCGTGACACTGATCACGGATGCGGGCCCCGAGACCTGGGACCGCATGAGCAAGACTGCCGTGGCTGAAAAGCTCGCCCGCCGGATCGCCGAGGCGCTGGCGTGACGGTGCGCATCGATTGCGTCTGGGAGGACTGGGCGGACCGGTCGGTGGGCCTGCCTGCGTACGAAAGCGCAGGCGCTGCAGGTGCAGATATCCGTGCGAACCTGCACAACAAGGCATCCCGTCTGATCGCCCCGATGCAACGCGCCTTGATCCCGACGGGGCTGCGCCTGGCGGTGCCCGACGGCTTCGAGGCGCAGATAAGACCACGCTCGGGCCTTGCGCTCAATCACGGGATCACCTTGCCAAATGCGCCCGGGACGATCGACAGCGATTACCGGGGCGAGTTGGGTGTGATCCTTGTGAACCTGGGCGAACAGACGTTCGAAGTGACCCACGGTATGCGTATCGCGCAGATGGTGATCGCCCCCGTGGTGCAGGCCGTGTTTCAGCGTGTCGAGATGCTTGGTGACACCACGCGCAGTAGCAGCGGATTCGGATCGACCGGCCTATGATCATGGTCGGCGCAATGATAGCCGCCCTGTGGGTGATCGGCTGGGTGATGAAGGTTCCGCGGGCGGCGCGGTGGAACATGACAGCGATCCTTCTGGTCGCCATCATGATCGCCCATGTCGTGCTGCCCGACGGTCATCCGTTCCGTATGGCCACAGGCGGGGATGCGCGCCTCTGGGCGATCATCTTCGGTTTCGGGATACTGGTCTGGGGGTACCGCAGGATCCTTGGCGCGTTGCGGGCGCGCGTGCGCAGCGACAACAGGACAGGCGGCGATCCCGTCCGAAGTGACAGTTTCAGCCCCACCGAACTGGAGCGCTACGCGCGCCATATCGTGCTGCGCGAGGTCGGCGGCGTGGGGCAGAGGGCGCTGAAAGATGCCAAGGTGCTGGTCATCGGGGCAGGGGGTCTGGGTGCGCCGGTGCTGCAGTATCTTGCCGCGGCCGGCGTGGGGACCATCGGCCTGATCGATGACGACACCGTTGAGAATGCCAATCTGCAAAGGCAGGTCATCCATCTCGATCGCAACATCGACTTGCCCAAGGTGCATTCCGCCGCCGAGGTCATGCGCGCCCAGAACCCGTTCGTCGATGTGCGTCCCTACCAGCGGCGACTGACATCCGAAATCGCCGCGGAGCTTTTCGGCGACTACGACATCATCCTCGACGGTTCCGACAATTTCGAAACCCGCTATCTGGTAAACGAAACCGCTGTCAGGCTGGGCAAGCCGCTGATCGCTGCCGCCCTGACCCAGTGGGAGGGACAGATCAGCGTTTACGATCCGGCCAACGGCGCGCCCTGCTATGCATGCGTCTTTCCGCAGGCTCCGGATGCGGGCCTCGTGCCCAGCTGCGCCGAGGCCGGTGTCATCGGCCCTCTGCCCGGCGTACTGGGGTCGATGATGGCGGTCGAGGCGGTCAAGTTGATCACCGGTGCAGGCGACCCTCTCAGGGGCAGGCTGCACATCTACGATGCCCTTTATGCCCAATCGCGGACGATCAGCATCGGACGCAGGCCGGACTGTGCGGTATGCGGGAATGCATGATTGGCGGGCTTTCGCCTGTGGTGGCCGCGGGGTGCGCGTATTTTCAGCCCGATGTTGAACAAGCGGTGGCCCCTTCGCGGCCGGTGTCCTACGTTCAGCTCAAAGGAGATATGCAATGACCAACCCGCTTCTCGCCGCCTGGAAGACGCCTTATGGCCTGCCCCCGTTCGATATGATCTCGGATCAGGATTACGCCCCCGCCGTGGATGCCGCCCTGACCGAGGCGCGCGCCAATATCGCAACGATCGCAGAGAATCCCGAACCCCCGACCTTCGCAAATACCATCGAGGCGATGGAACGCGCCGAGGATACCCTCAACCGGGTGCTTGGGGCATTCTACAACGTCGCCGGTGCCGACAGTAACGACCGCCGCGACGCGTTGCAGCGCGAGTTCGCCCCGTTGCTGAGCGCCTACGGTTCCGAGATCATCGAAAACAAGGCCCTTTTTGCGCGCATCGAAGCGATCTGGGACATGCGTGATGCGCTTGACCTGACCGACGAACAGGCGCGCGTTCTGATGCTGACGCGTCGCGGTTTCGTGCGCGCGGGCGCCCAGCTCGAAGGGGCCGATGCCGCACGACTGCGCGAGGTCAAGTCGCGCCTGTCGGTTCTGGGCACGAAATTCACCCAGAACCTGCTTTCCGATGAACGCGGCTGGTTCATGCGCCTTGCCGAAGACGACCTTGAAGGGTTGCCCGATTTCGTCATCGCCGCGGCACGGACGGCGGGCAGGGAGAAAGAGGCCGATGGCCCTGTCGTGACCCTTTCGCGGTCGCTGATCGTCCCGTTCCTGCAATTCTCGGCGCGGCGCGATCTGCGGCAGAAAGCCTACGAAGCATGGGGCGCGCGCGGCGCGAACGGTGGCGAGACCGACAACCGCGCGATCGCTGCCGAGATTTTGAAATTGCGCGAAGAACGCGCGGCGTTGCTCGGCTATGACAGCTTTGCCGATTACAAGCTGGAAACCGAAATGGCAGGCTCGCCAGGTGCCGTGCGTGACCTGTTGATGAATGTCTGGAGGCCTGCCAAATCGGCTGCCGAAGCCGATTCCAAGGCGCTCGAGCGGCTTTTGCACGCCGATGGTTTCGATGGCCCGCTCGAGCCTTGGGACTGGCGCTACTACGCAGAGAAGCGCCGCAAGGAGATACACGACCTCGACGAGGCGAAACTCAAGCCCTACCTCCAACTCGACCGCATGATCGAGGCGGCTTTCGCCTGTGCCAATCGTCTGTTCGGCCTCGCGTTCGCGCCGGCTGATGGGCCGGTCTATCACCCCGACGTGCGCATGTGGGAGGTAACCCGCAACGGCGAGCATGTCGCGCTGTTCATCGGGGATTACTTCGCGCGTGGCTCCAAACGGTCGGGGGCATGGTGTTCGGCGATGCGCAGCCAGCATCGTCTGGACGGCGAGGTGCGCCCGCTGGTGGTCAACGTCTGCAATTTCGTGAAGCCCGAAGACGGCAAGCCGGCACTCTTGTCATACGACGACGCCCGCACGCTGTTTCACGAATTCGGCCATGCGCTGCACCAGATGCTCTCGGATGTGACCTATGAGAGCATTTCCGGCACCTCTGTCGCCCGCGATTTCGTGGAACTGCCCAGCCAGCTGTACGAGCACTGGCTGGAGGTGCCGCAGGTTCTGGCCGAATTCGCCACGCATGCCGATACCGGCGAACCGATCCCGCAGGACATGCTGGAACGGGTGCTGGATGCGGCGACCTATGACATGGGGTTCCAGACCGTTGAATATGTCGCCTCGGCCCTGGTCGACCTGGGCTTTCATGACGGCCCCGCGCCTGCCGACCCGATGCAACGGCAAGAGGAGATACTGCAAGACATCGGCATGCCCCGCGCCATACGGATGCGGCACGCCACACCGCATTTTGCCCATGTCTTTGCGGGCGACGGCTACTCCAGTGGCTACTACAGCTACATGTGGTCCGAGGTGATGGATGCCGACGCCTTCGCAGCCTTCGACGAGGCAGGCGATCCCTTCGATCCCGAAACCGCACGGCGGCTGGAAGAAACGGTGTTGTCCTCGGGCGGATCGGTTGATCCCGCCGCACTTTACAAGGCGTTCCGCGGCCGGTTGCCGGGGGTCGAGGCCTTGCTGAAAGGGCGGGGTCTGGACAAGGCCGCCTAGGGGCGCGGGTCGTCGGGGTGACGCGCCACGCCGACCGGGTCCTTGTGGATCAGCACATCGATCTGCGGGTAACGTGCGATGATGGCGCGACGCAGCGCGGCGCCGATGGCATGGGCGTGGTCGAGCGACTGTGCGCCGTCAAGCTCGATATGCATGTTCACGAAGACCTTGCTGCCGGCTTTCCGGGTCTTGAGGTCGTGAAAGCCGTGCACGCCTTCGAAACTTTCGGCGATCGCGGTGATCCCGGCGATCATCGCGGGATCGGCCTGTCGGTCCATCAGCGCATCCCAGGCGCTTTTCCCGATGCGGAGCGCGCCGAAGGCCAGCAGCGCAGCCGCCGCGAGCGCCACGACGCTGTCGATCTGGTGAAGACCGAGCGCGCCCGACGCCCAGAGTGCCAGGATCGCGCCGATATTCGGGATCAGGTCGCCCATGTAGTGCAGGCTGTCCGCCGCCACCACCTTGTTGCCGGTCCGCGCCGCGACATAGCGTTGCCAGATCACAAGGGCCGTCGTGAGCGCGATCGAAAACACCAAAACGGCGATCCCCTGCGCCTCGCGTTCGGGATAGGTGATCTCCTCGGAGATGAGTCGCAGGATCGCCGCCACGGCGATCACCGCTGCCGAGACGACAATGAAAAGTGACTGGCCGAGCGCGGCGAGATCCTCGGCCGAGGTATGGCCGAAATTGTGATCGTCGTCAGCCGGTTTGGCGGCGTAGAGAATGGCCACCAGACCACCCAGTGAGACCATGAGATCAAGGGCGCTGTCGGCCAGTGTGGCGGCGACCGCCAGCGAACCGGTCTGGCCCAGCGCCCAGAGCTTGGCCAGAACCAGCACAAAGGCCACCGTGACCGAAAGCGCGCCGGCCGAGGCATTGAGACGTTTGGTTGTCAGGTCGGACATGGGCTGGCCGGGGTCAGTCGCGGGTTTCACCCTCAGCTATACCCCATAGTGATGTGCGTTGCACCCAGCCGCGATATCCGCCGGTATTCAGGCGGCACCAGTCCGGATCGCAATCACCCAGCCGCCCGATGACGCCCGGCTCCAGCAGGGCGGTTTCCATCGCGTCCATGTCGGCCCTTATGCGCATGGCGACCGGATCGTCGCCCATGACGATCGCGGTGCGCGCGCCGGACAGCATCCGGAAATGCACCCAGCCGCCCTGTCCGTCGCGGTCGATGACACGCCGCCAGTGCCCGTATTCGGCAATTACCTGCAGCGGCATGTCACGGCGTTTGAATACCCAGTCGATCCGATGCGACAGGGATGGCCCGCGGCGTACGTTCGCCTCGGTGGCCCTCAGCGAAACGAAACGGGGCAGGGGCAGGTTGGTCTCGGGCCCGATCGCCGGCCCCGCGGCCAGTTCCTGCGCCATGATCGGCCCGGCTGAGACACATGCCCAGATCATGACGACCAACACCCGCAAGCCGTGCGACAAAGGTTTCATTTCCTCAACCATGACTGCTCTTTTTCGGCCGCGCGGTTCTTGTGCTGCGCGTCCCTTTGGCGCAACCTGCCATGCGAGGACGGGCTTGGAAAGCAAAAGGGAGAAACCGATGCCAGGTAAGCAATTGAGTGTTGTTGTGACGCGACGGTTGCCCGAGGACGTCGAGACCCGCCTGAAAGAGCTTTTCAACGTCCGTTTGCGCAGCGACGACACACCGATGACGACCGACGAACTTGCCGAGGCGATGGCCGAAGCCGATGTTCTGGTGCCAACGATCACCGATGAAATCGATCAGAAGTTGCTGGCCCGCGCCGGTGACCGGCTGAAACTGATCGCCAACTACGGCGCGGGCGTCGATCACATCGATGTGGCGACCGCACGGCAACGTGGCATCCACGTCAGCAATACACCCGGGGTGATGACCGAAGATACCGCCGATATGGTCGTCACGCTCATGATGGCTGTCAGCCGCCGGATGGGCGAAGGCATGGCGCTGGCGCAATCGGGACAATGGCAGGGGTGGTCGCCCACGGCGATGCTGGGAACGCGGCTGCGCGGCAAGCGGCTCGGCATCCTCGGGATGGGGCGCATCGGGAGTGCCGTGGCACGACGTGCGGGCGCTTTCGGTATGGGGGTGCACTATCACAACCGCAAAAGGCTGCGGCCCGAGGTCGAGGAAGAACTCGACGCCACCTATTGGGAGAGCCTCGACCAGATGGTGGCACGCGTCGACGTGCTGTCGATCAACTGCCCGCATACGCCCTCGACGTTTCACCTGATGAATGCGCGGCGGCTGAAGCTGATGAAGCCCTCTGCGGTGATCATCAACACCTCGCGGGGCGAGGTCATCGACGAAAACGCCCTGACACGCATGCTGCGGTCGGGCGAGATCGCGGGCGCGGGTCTCGACGTGTTCGAACGCGGGCATGACATCAACCCGCGGCTCAAGGATTTGCCCAACGCGATCCTCTTGCCGCATATGGGATCAGCGACGGTCGAGGGCCGGGTCGAGATGGGTGAGAAAGTCGTCATCAATATCAAGACTTTCGCCGACGGCCACAGGCCGCCGGATCTCGTGGTGCCCGCGATGTTCTGAGGGGTCGGCATGGCGCGCGGGGTCTTTGGTGGCGCCGGCGATACCGGCCAATCCCGGGGATGTCTTGCTGGCTTCAGATATTCGTCACCAGCCACATCGTGTAAGCGACGTAACTGCCAAGAAAAATGATACCGATGACCCGCCCTATCCGATTCCGGATGGTGACGGCGGCGATCAGGGCCAGCGTCGCCGCGAGCATGACCCAGACATCCAGTTGTGCGATTTGGGGCGGGACCGGGATCGGCCGGACAAGCGCTGTTACCCCCATGATCCCGAGTATGTTGTAGATATTCGATCCAATGACGTTGCCGAACGCAAGCCCGGCTTCACGACGCAGCGCCGCCATGACGGAGGTTACGAGCTCCGGCAGTGACGTTCCCACGGCAACAACCGTGAGCCCTACGACTGTTTCGCTCATGCCCCAGAGCAAAGCGAGTGAAACCGCCGCGTCGACAGTCAGCCGCGCCCCGATGATAGTGATCAGAATACCGCCGAACGTGAGGCCGAGTGCAAGCCAGACAGGACTGGGCCTTGGCACGGTTAGCGCGCCATGCTGCGCCCCCGCTTCGAAAGTGGCGACGGCATCGGTACGATATGCCACCCAGACGTAAAGCAACAATGCCAGAAGCAGGACACCGCCCATCCAGCGGTCGAGGGACCCCAGGAATATTGCGCCGACTGCCAGCGTTGTCGCGATCGCAAGCGCCGTTCCATCGCGGCGGAACGCATCCCGATCGGTGGCAATCGGCATGATGATTGCCGCCACGCCGAGGATGAGCAGGATATTCGCGATGTTCGATCCCACGACGTTGCCGACGGCGATCCCGGGAAAGCCGCTTAGCGCGGCCTGCAAGCTTGTGACCAGCTCGGGCGCCGAGGTTCCGAACCCCACAAGGGTGAGGCCGATCAAAAGAGGGGAAACACCTAACCGGGAAGCGACGGAGACGGCACCGCGCACCAATGCCTCGCCGCCTGCAACCAGTAGGGTGAATCCCAGAAAAAGCTGAAGATAGTCCATATTTCCGACCGTCCTGTCATCGGAGGTCGGTGAGCGCATGGAATACGCTGCCCGGTGGCCTGCCGAGAAAGACTAAGACACCATGCATCTCGCTTTCAAGGGGATGCCTCAAGGATATTTCAATGCCCTCTGGCTGATCGAAGTATCTGATAAAAAGGAATTCGGTGCGATGAAGAGCAGGCCTTCCGCCCTGCATCTTGCGATGTTGTGAGAGCCTCGTTTTTGATCAGGCTGCACGATCAAGCGCCGACACACTCAAAGAAATCCACCTCGACTGCGAAACCGCGACCGATTTTTTTCGAATGGTGCATTTGCACTATTTAGCGGCTTGCTCGTTCGCAGCACGATCGCGGCGATCTGACAGGGGACATTTGCAATGTGGGAATTCTCGATCGGTGGGGCGCTCGGCCTCATGAAGAAAACGTTTCCGTTCATCCTGTTCCGGATGATGGTCTATTTCGGCATTGCCGCAGCTTACGTCGTGGTCACGGGCGCGGGGGCCGGGATCGGCTGGGGCATCGGCGCGGCGGGCGATGACGACTTCCAGGCGCAGGCAACATTCTGGGGCGGCAGTATCGGCTTTGCCGTGACCGCCGGGATCATCCTGTTTCTGCGGCAGTATATTCTCTACATCGTCAAGGCGGGGCATATCGCCGTCATGGTCGAGGCGCTTGATGGTCGTGAACTGCCGAAAGGTGGCGACCAGATCGCCCATGCCCGCGATACGGTCAAGGAACGTTTCGTGACGGCGAATGTGCTCTTCGGCGTCGATAGCCTGATCAAGGGGGTGCTGGGGGCCATCACCGGACTGGTGCAGGGCATTGCCAACCTTTTGCCCATCAGCGGCGTCAATCAGGTCATGGGCATTGTCAGGGCCTTCCTGCGGCTTGCCGTCGGGCTGATCGACGAGGTGATCCTTGCCTACCTGATCCGCGAAAAATCCGAAAATCCATGGAAGGACGCGCAGAGCGCGCTTGTGCTCTACGGTCAAAACTACAAGCCGATGCTCAAGAACGCGTTCTGGCTGATGCTGATCGTCTACGGGCTCAGCGTGATCGTATTCCTGATCATGCTCGCGCCGGCGGCGGCGGTCGTCTACCTCATCCCCGGGGCGTGGTCTGCCGGCGGCTTCGTCTTCGCGATCCTGTTCGCATGGGCCTTCAAGGCCGCCTTGATCGAGCCCTTCGCGATCGCATGCATGTTGCAGGTCTATTTCGCCAAGATCGAAGGTCAGACGCCAGATCCGGAATGGGAGGCGAAGCTCGCGAACATGTCCACGAAATTCCAGAAACTCGGTGAAAAGGCCGCTGGCTGGACAGGCATCAAAGGCAACGCGGTCGCGCAGGCATGACCGTGACGGCCGAAAAATCGGCCGCTGCGGACATCTAGGCCTGCCGTCGCGCACGGCGGCTCGCTTCCTGTGACCGCCTTGTCGTTTTCGCACCCCAACGCGTCGGCTGGCTCTCGCATGGCCACTTCATTTCGCGCAGATTACCGCCCAAGAAGGCGAGGGAGTCGTGGGAATGAAAACTGAAGTCAAAGCTCTGGTCGTTGGCGGGGGCGCCGTCGGCACGGCGATCGCCTATCATCTGGCCAAGGCCGGCTGGGACGATGTGATGCTGCTGGAGCGCGACGAACTGACGTCGGGGTCCACGTGGCACGCGGCCGGCTTGCTGCCGCTTTTCAACATGTCCTACGCGACAACCCATATCCACAAGTACTCGGTCGATTTCTACAAGACGCTCGAAGCCGAGACCGGCCTGAACGCTGGCTTCGCCGTGGTGGGCAACCTGCGCATGGCGCAGACGCAGGAGCGCATGGACGAATACATGCTCTATGCCTCCACCGCCGAGACCTGCGATGTCCCCTACGTCTGGATGACCCCCGACGAGATCAAGGCGAAATGGCCGCTGATCAATACCGAGGACCTCAAAGGCGCGCTCTACCACCACACCGACGGTTACATTAACCCGGCAGATGTCACCCAGGCGATGGCCAAGGGCGCACGCCAGCGCGGCGTGATGATCGAGCGCAAGTGGCAGGCCGACGCGTTTCACTGGAACGGGTCCGCTTGGGAAGTCACCTGCACCAAGATGGTCGAGAAGGGCGGCAACCTTGTCCCGTCCGACGAACAGATCGTCATCACCGCCGAGCATGTCGTCACCGCTTCGGGCAACCATGCGCAGACCACGGCGAGAAAGCTGGGGATCAAGATCCCCGCCATTCCTGTCGAACACCAATTCATCGTGATGGATCAGGATCCTGCGCTGGTCGCATTCCGCAAGGAAGGCAATGTTGAACACCCCGTCATCCGTGACGCGGACGCCCAATCCTATGTGCGCGAGGAACGCGGTGGCTGGATCCTCGGCGTCTATGAGAAGGGCGGCCCGGCCTGTTTCGAATATGGCGTGCCCGACAGCTTCCGGGCCGATCTCTTTCCGCTCGATCTTGAACGGATCGAGGACCAATACATGGCCATGATCCACCGGGTTCCTTCTTGCGAGGAAAGCGGGCTGAAAGACGATTTCAACGGCCCGATCTGCTATACCCCCGACGGCAATCCGCTGGTCGGACCTGCGCCGGGGCTGCGGAACATGTGGCTTGCCGAGGGCTTTTCCTTCGGCATCACCGCGGCGGGCGGCACGGGCTATTATCTTGCGCAGATGATGGTCGATGGCGAGGCCGAGATCGACATGGCCTCGCTCGATCCCAAGCGCTACGGTCAGGACTGGATGACGACCGAATGGGCGGCGCGCAAGAACGAGGAAGCTTATGCCCACGTCTACATCCTGCACCACCCCGACGAGGAACGTGAGGCCTGCCGCCCGCTGCGCACGGGTCCGGCCTATGACCGCCAGAAGGCGCTGGGCGCGCAGTTCGGCTGCGTCAACGGGTTCGAGCGGCCCAACTACTACGGCCCGCTGGATGCGCCCGACAATTTCGACCACGATGCACGATCCTTCCGCCGCGGCGGCTGGTGGCAATACGCTGTGGACGAGGCCAAGGCGATCCGCGAAGGTGTAGGCCTGATCGATGCCAGCGCCTTTGCCAAGCACCGTGTCTTCGGTCCCGGCGCGGCAGCCTTCCTCGACTGGTTCACCTGCAACCGCCTGCCGAAAGTGGGGCGGATCAATCTGACCTACGCCCTGACCAGCCACGGCACCACGCGCACCGAATACACCATTGTCCGCCTCAAAGAGGATGAGTTCTATCTTGTCTCCTCGGGCGCCTGGGAGAATTACGACAGCGATTACCTCAAGAAGGCCGAAGAAGACTGGTGGGCCGACAATGCCGAAACAGGCCAGTGGCTGGGGGTCGAGAACGTCACGACACGGTGGGGCGCCTTCGCCATCGCAGGGCCCAAGTCGCGCGACGTGCTGAATGCAGTGATCAAGGACGCCGATCCGGCCACGGCATTGTCCAACAAGCGCTTTCCATGGCTGTCGGCCCGCGACATCGAACTTGGTATGTGCCCCGTGCGTGCAATCCGCGTGGCCTACACCGGTGAGTTGGGGTGGGAATTGCACCACCCGATCGAGATGCAGAACTACCTTTGGGACCTGCTGATGAAGGCGGGCGAGCCGCATGGAATGAAACTGGTCGGCGCCCGCGCGCAGAACTGGTTGCGGCAGGAGAAATCCTACCGCGCCTTCGGTAACGAACTGGGCCGTGATGCGACCCCGCTCGAAGCCGACTTGCCGCGTTTCGTGGACCTGTCCAAGGATTTCCACGGCAAGGCCGAGATGGAGGCCAAGGGCATCCGCAGCAAATGCGTGACACTGCTGATTGACGGTCCGGGTGACGCCGATCCATGGGGGCGCGAGGCGCTTTACCACGGCGAGACCCGCGTGGGGCGTCTGACCTCCGGCGGCTATTCGGTCGCCTTCGGCAAGTCGATCGGGATGGGCTATGTCGCACCGGACCTGGCCGAGACCGGCACGAAATTGCAGGTCAGGATCCAGAACAGGCTATGGGATGCCGAAATCGTCGAAGACAGCCCCTACGATCCGAAAAACGAGAAGATCAGGGTCGATGGCTAGCATCGCCGCGCCGTTTCAGGCGCGGCGACGACACCAGATACGGCGATAGTGTTGTGCCCTGCGGCGTCCGAAGATGATGGCGCGGGTAACAGGCCCCCTGAGAAGCGGCAGATCGATCGCGAGGACCAGCAGGCCCAGCGGGATCATCCAGACGTTCAGCACCGGCAGGATCGCCAGCAGACCGCCAGTGATCAGAAGAAGGCCCACCAGGATTCTTGCGAACATCCAGCCGGGTTGACGCAAACGGTCCATCACTGGCACCCGGGCCGCGAAGTAACGGAACTGGCGCTCGAAGCGCTGTCGGTTGATCTCTTTCGCGTCGCGTTTCATGGCATCAAGACAGGCAGATCCGGTTCCGGTTGAAGAACGGCGGGAACGAGGATCGATGTTCGCCCCCGGCATCGCAATGCCGCGGGCTTTAGTGTTCGTTTGTCGCAAGGTCAAGTTGGCCGGTCCGGCATCTTGGGCCTGCGCGCCTGTGCCGTCGTCACGTAGCGGGACTAGTTGTTGCCGGGCAATGTCCGGCCGGCCGTCATCATCGCCTCCATCAGGCCGGACTCCTGCATGGCCTCGATCTGGAGGTCCGTCATGCCGCAGCGGCTGTTGATCTCGAAGGATTCATCCATTGTAAGCCCTTCGGGAAGGGTTTCCCCCGAGGATGCCATCTGGGAGAATTCGTCCATCGACATGGACCCTGCATTGTCGATCAGTGCGTCCATACGGACGATCATGTCGTCAACGGCATTCGCGCTGCTTGCGTCGATGTAGCCGTCTATCGCGCAGCCCGCTGCCGCGCGCATCTCGTCGTCCCATGGGGGGAAGGCGACGGACGCTTCGCGGATGGCCGTACCGTCCCCGCCAGCGGCCTCGATCTCGGCAATCATCATGTCGGCCATCAGCCCGTTCATACGCTGTGCCACGTCTTCGAAACGCTCAAGCCGCGTATCGGCCAGTGCGATGGTGGGGATGAGTGTCAGTGCTGCGGCGAGGGAAAATCTGGTCATGAGAGCGCTTTCGTCAAAAGTGTGAATTCCCGCACGAGGGTGCAGTTCGAAACCCGGAAAACAACCCCCAAAAGAGGTTTCAGCGACAAATCGCGGCGTTTCCGGCGGACCGGACGGCGTATGCGCTGCCTGTTTATCTCAGTCTTTCGGGAGACAGTGCGGCCACGGTTTTTCCCGGGAGTTCGGGTGGGTGGCCGACCACCAGATCGGCCAGTAGCCGGCTGGCGGCGGGTGAGGATTGCATCCCGTAGCCGCCTTGCCCCGCGCACCAGATGAACGTGCGTTCGCCTGGGTCGGGCCCGATGACCAGTGTGCGGTCCGGTGTGAAGGTGCGAAGCCCCGCCCACGACGACAAGAGCCGCGTGACCGGCGCGGTGACATGCGCCTCGTAGCGGGCGAGACCTTCGGCAAGGACCATATCGTCGGTATAGGCGTCGTGGGGTTCCACGGGGTCTTCCTCGGCGGGTGAGACGATCAGGGCGCCCGCGTCAGGTTTGGCATACCAGTCTTCGCCGGGGCCGAAGATCATCGGCCAACGGCTGACATCCAGATCATCCGGCGCGGGCAGCCGCGCCATCGACCGGCGGAGTGGTGTCATGCCCAGCGGCGCGATGCCTGCCATTTCAGCGATCCGGTCTGCCCAAGCCCCCGCGGCATTGACGATATTGCGTGCCGCGTAGGTTTCCGCCCCCGCCGTGACCGTCCAGCCGCCTTTGGTGCGCGCAATGGCGCTGACACCGGCCTTGGTGACGATCCTTCCGCCTTTTTCGCGCAGCATCCGGGCGAAAGTCTGCACCAGCCTGTCGGTGTCGATATCCCATGCATCGCCATTGTAGGCCGCGCGGTCGATCACGTCGCGGTTCAGAATCGGGACCATCGCGACGGCTTCGTCCACGCTCAATGGTGAAAGCTTCATTTTTGTCTGATCTGCGGCGAATGCATCGGCCAGACCGGCGCTGCCCACAAGCATCAGTCCACGCGGGCTGAGGACCTCGGAGGCGACGTGAAAATCACGGCTCGCGCGGTTGAGATCCACGGTCGATGGCTGGCCGTAGTTTTCCTCGAACAGGGCGGCCGACCGTCCCGAGGCGTGGTAGGCCAGCGCGTCCTCGGCCTCGAGCAGCGTGACGGTACCGTATGGGCACAGGCGCGCCGCAGCCGAGACACCGGCGATGCCGCCGCCGATTACCAGAAAATCGATCATGCTTCCTCCAGGCGGTCGGTGGCGGGTGGCGGGGTGACGCTCAGGGCGGTGATTTCGGTGTAGAGGGCATCATCCATCACGAAATCCGCCGCTGCCAGCGAGGGGGCCAGCTGCGCGACCGACCGGGCCGAGATGATGGGGCCGACCCCGGCGGGATGGCGGGCGGCCCAGGCCACTGCCAGTGTCGCCGGATCGATGCCACGCCGCGCAGCCAAGTCCGTCAGGTTCGCGGCACAGGCATACATCCAGTCCTGTCCGTAGCGCGCGTGATAGCGCTGATCCTCGTTCAGGCGTCCGCCTTCGCCCCCGGCGTATTTGCCTGTCAGCAAGCCGCCGCCGAGCGGTGAATAGGGAAAGATCGCGATCTGCTGGTCGGTGGCCATGGGGAATATCTCGACCTCGGCCTGCCGTTTCACAAGATTGTACATCGGCTGGATCGCGTCGATGCGGGTGTCGCATGCCGCGGCCACCGCTTGCGCCTTCATCACCTGCCATGCGGCATAATTCGACACGCCGATAAAGCGGATGGCACCGGCCTGCTGTAGCTCTGCAAGGGTGGCGAAGGTCTCTTGCAGCGGGGTCGTGTCATCGAAGCGGTGCAGATAGAGCAGGTCCACCGCGTCTTCCTGCAACTGGCGCCGGCTCTGGTCGAACTGGGCAAGAATGTTGTCGCGCCCGGCCCCGCCATGCATGCCGACCTTGGTTGCGATGAAGAGGTCGTCACGCTGGGGCTTGATCATCGTACCCAGCAATGTCTCGGATGCGCCGTCGGTATAGATCACGGCCGTGTCGAAATGGTTGATCCCCGCGGCGCGACAAGACGCGAACATCTCTGCGCTGGCTTGCGCATCGGCCTTGCCGCCGAATTGCATGGTGCCGAAGGCAAAGGCGGAGACAGGCGCGCCGTTAAGGGTGGTCAGGTGGGTCATGGCATCCTCATGCGCTTTGGGGTGGCAGGGCGAGGCGGAAGCGGCGGTTGCGCGCAAGGCGCAGGTATATTTCGACCCCGATCAGGTGTGGCAGGTAAAAGCCTACCATCATGAAAAGGTCAAATGCCCCGGTGAATTCCGGCGTCGACCACAGCCCGTCCGTCGCCATGTACCAAAGCCCGTATTGCGCACGATAGAGCCATGACCCGATGGCCAGCCAGAAAAAGCGTAACGCCCATGCACTGTGGCGTTCGAAGTCACCCCGGCGCGCAAGCCGCCACGTCATGGCGCCGGCCCACAGCATCAACACACCGTATATCGTGAAGCCCGCATCCATCGGCCAGCCGCCGATCGTGCCGCGCAGGGCTATGTAGGACAGGCCGCCGACTGCCGTAAGGAATGCGGATGTGGCGATGATCCGGCCCGACCACCGGTGAAGCGCGGGGTATCTGCGCCGCAGCGGTGTGATGAGTTGAACCGGTGCCAGAAAAGTAATGACGCCGCCGAGGATCATGTGGGTGAATATCCCCACATTGGCGGCGGTATCACCGGACAGAAGGTAGTGCGGCTCGGGCAGGGCATTGCGCAGGCCGCCCTGCCCGAAGTTCAGCGCATAAAGCGCGAAAGGCAGAACCAGCAGTGCCAGTGCGGCGAGGCTGAATGTGCGGGCCATGTCGAGGCTGCTCCGTGAAGTCCTGGCAGGAATGCCAGTGCAGGGCGTTCCGCCTGCAAAACGATAGCGCTGCGCTGATCTCACCGAAAGCGTCCGATCACGGGAAAGTCGCTTGGATTGTTGACAGTCTTCGCGTTGAAGTGGCTACTGAGGCGCAAAAGACGGCAAGGGGTGGCAACGACGTGCATGCATGGATGTGCAACATGATCGGGCAAGACACAAGGTGTACAGGATGAGCGGGTTTCCCCCCGCCCGTGCAGGTCAGGTGATCGGTCTTCTGGGCGGGTCGTTCGACCCGGCCCATGACGGGCATGTGCATATCTCGCAGGCAGCGCTCAAGCGGTTCGGGCTGCACCGGCTCTGGTGGCTCGTTTCGCCCGGTAACCCGTTGAAACGGCATGGCCCCGCCCCGCTTGCCGAGAGGATGGATGCCGCCCGCGCCATAATGCGTCACCCGCGTGTCACCGTGACCGACATCGAGGCGAGGCTGGCCACGCAGTATACCGCACAGACGATCGGAGCGTTGCGCCGCCGCTACCGCGGTGTGCGCTTTGTCTGGATCATGGGCGCGGACAATCTGGCGCAGTTCCATCGCTGGCATGACTGGCGCTGGATCATCGAAACAGTGCCGATAGGGGTCATCGCCCGCCCCGGACAGCGGCTGGCGGCACGACGGTCGCCTGCCGCGAACGCCTACCGCGATGCCCGTATCCCGGCGCGCGCGTCACATGTTCTGGGCTACATGGAGGCCCCGGCATGGTGTTTCATCAATCTGCCCATGTCCGATCAGTCTTCAAGCGCAATAAGGGCGCGGGGCGAATGGTGATGCGGGTATCCAGACGTGCATTACTTGCGGGTGCCGCCGCCGGCTTTGCCACATCCGCGTTCGGTAATGCGCCGCTGACGTCGATGCGGCCTCGCGCGCGGGTTCCTGTGGCGGATGCCGTCCGGCGTTTCGTCGCGGACGCCGACCTGAGCGGGAGGACGGGCGTGGTCGTCGCCGACCTGCGCAGTGGTGAAATCCTCGAGAATATCGCAGGCACGGCAGCCCAGCCCCCCGCCAGTGTCACCAAGGCGGTCACTGCCCTTTACGCGGTCGAGACGCTGGGGGCGGATCACCGGTTCGAAACGCGGGTGCTGACAGACGGCCGCGTCGTCGACGGAGTGGTGGAGGGAAACCTGATCCTCGCCGGGGGCGGCGACCCCGACCTGATGACCGATGATCTTGCGACCCTTGCGGCCAACCTCAAGGCGACCGGTCTGCGCGAGGTCAGGGGGGATTTTCTGGTCTGGGACGAGGCCTTGCGCAATGTCGAAGAGATCGACCCCCAGCAACTGGACCATTTCGGCTACAATCCGACGATCACGGGTCTCAACCTCAACTACAACCGGGTGCATTTCGAGTGGAAACGGGAAGAGGGCGAATACACCACCGCGATCGACGCGCGCAGCGCGAACTATCGCCCCGCGGTGACGGTGACCGAGGTTGCGCTGGTCGATCGCGACATGCCGGTCTTCGCCTATCGTGACGCAGGTGATGTCGACCGCTGGACGATCGCGCGCAGCGCGTTGAACGCGGAAGGGTCACGCTGGCTGCCCGTGCGCCATCCTGCCCTTTATGCGGGCGAGGTATTTGCCACCTTCATGCGCAGCCACGGGGTGGTTCTGTCACGGCCGCGCGAAACACTTGCGATGCCCGGGGGCCTGATATTGGCACGGTATCGCAGCGCCCCGCTGGACGATCAGCTGCGCTTCATGCTGCGCAATTCGATCAACCTCTCGGCGGAGGTGACGGGGATGACCGCGACCGCCCGCCTTTCGGGGCAGCGTCCGGGGATGCGCGTCTCGGCGGAAGCGATGTCGGCCTGGGTTCAGAAACGGTGCGGTGGCGTGACGCCGGCTTTCGTGGATCATTCGGGGCTTGGGGATGCCTCGCGCATCAGTGCCGCC
>Ga0207419_1000646_pt1 | contig 29904 bp, 40 predicted proteins | sample ElkSloMetagenome_4_FD_184723 | JGI IMG/M metagenome (GOLD analysis project Ga0207419, IMG submission 184723) | Hot spring microbial communities from Elkhorn Slough, Monterey Bay, USA - MD2A (version 2) | ecosystem: Environmental > Aquatic > Marine > Intertidal zone > Estuary: Microbial mat ... | reverse complement strand
TACATTTCTTAGTTTTGGTTTGTGTTTATATTTATAAGACATAATTTATTTTTATATTTGAGTGAGTATTAATAGGAACGTATCTCAATATTAAAGCATCGTGTGCCAAGACGATGCTTTTTTATTTTTAGCATTTAATTATATTCTCAATAAACTTTTTTGCTTTCTTACTCTGATAGAATGCACCATGTAAGGATTCTACTCTATCTTCTTTTTTTGTATGTGCTAAGAAATTCTTTAGATATCTTATAGAGTTCAATATATGATCTGAGTAACCGAATTGTAATCCCATGAGCATTGCACCCATTTCAGCAATTAATTCTTCATTAGAATAGCTTTTTGGGTCCATGTCGTACGCTACAAGTTTTCTATTAAGTCTTTTTTCATATCCAGTCCAATGTATCATTTCATGGAATATAGTAGTATAGAACAAATTCTGACTTTTAAAGAAACTCTTTTTTGGTATGCTTATATGATCTTCAACAAAGTTGTAAAATGCTGTATTGTTATATTGTTCTCTTAACAATTTGAGGCCTCCCTTTTTTTCTACTTGATTTATGAAGGATTCACAATTATCATTCATATTAATATCCTCGCTTTCAAACTCTAAATCCAAATCAATTTCATCTACGTTTTCAATATTAGCAATATTGAAAACGTAATGATTTTTCACTATCGGAATTATATCATATTCATTCTTTCTATCTTCTGATAATTCAGTGTAGAATTTCTGACTTATCTTTTTCTTAGTTTTTTGATGTTGATATAAAAATTTGAAAAACACAATTGGTGATCCTACACTTTTTTTCTTCAATCGTCCCCCGGCATCCTTTATATTTTTGAATGTTCCAAAGTATGGTACTGCGTATTTATTAATCAAACAATCTATATAAAGGCTTAGAACATTTATACCTTGATAATTGTTGTTTGAAAATACATTTTTGGGTAGCATTTCTGGAATTGTATACCCTTCCCAATCACTAACTTTTACCCTATCCAAGTTTTCAATAATTTTTGAAACAAATTGATCTTTTTGATTTTTCATTTTACTTATTTTGGTTATTTCATGCGAAATGAAAAACCACTTTATTTTTAAAACAGTGAGAAAAAAATTTACCTGAAAATTTTTTTTCACTTAAAAATAAAGTGGTTGTTTTGCTAAGAAATACCACCAAATATTAAATCTTATTAAGACGTTTAATCAAGAGCTTCTTTTAATTGATTATATAATTTCTGCAAGTTTATTTCCTTTAATGCCATTTTCATTGTGGGGTCATCTGTGCAATTATATAGAAGAGTAATTTCTTCATTTAATGCTTTAATAATTTCCTTGTTTTCCATAATCTTCTATTAAGCTACATTTTTAATTTCCATATACCTGATGTTTTTTATCAGTTCAATATTGCTTTCTACTAATCTTATTATCTCTTCGTTATACTTACTAGCTTTATTTTTTAATCCTCTGGATTGAATTATCTTGAAACTATTTAAGTCTATCTCAATTGTTTCAACTACTGAATTATTTACTGTGGCTCTCATTAACAATCGATCTTCTCTCTTATGATATTCATTATTAAATGCGCAATGCTTCAATAGTGTACTATCCTCAAATAATTGTTCAACTGTTTTAATTGGTTGTATTATTAGGTTTTGACTTTTAATTTCAAAGTCCAGATAATTAGCTATTTGTTTAATGTAAACTTTATTATCACTATCGATTTCTTCTTTTAATTCATTCCTTCTTCTTTCTCTTAAGACTTTAGTTCTTTTTTTATTCCATCTTTGGTGTTCCAGTTTTAAATTTTCAGGGCATATATATTTGGGTGATTCTGTGCTTTTACCTAATGATCTGAGAGTATTAATCATATCAATCCAATCGCTTACATCATCAATTTTATATTTATGTTTTAAGGTTATTTTTATTTGTGGCCAATAATCATTAATATCTGATCGATCAGCAAATAATTTGAAAAGAGCAAAGCTTTTCGTTTTCAATAGCGTTTCAAATTTTGGATTAGTTAATATCAATTTGAAAAACTTTTCAGCTTTTACTTTATGAAGAGAATATTTATATCCATTTCTAATTGCTATTTTCGATCCTTTCTTTTTGGGATATATGGGCCCGAAAATATTTTCTTTTGATGCTGAACTATTTGTTATTTTCAATTCTTCATCCGCAAACCTTGTTCCTTTTGACATATAATTAAATCCAGATAATAAGCGTGTTGATAATATCGTTTCTTTACCGTTTGGATTTATCCATTTCTGCATGCACTCAAATGATATTGTTTTACAAGGCTGGTTTTTTCTCCAGGTCTTTTCTACTTGAATATATCTTATGATTTGATACTCTTTATAAGCATCAATTACAATACAAAATCCGTATTCATAATCTGAGCTTTTATTCATGTGAATAATCTTCAATTTTTTCTTACATGAAGGGCATTTTACGTCCTTTGATGAAACTTTAAAATCAGTACCACATTCTAAACATAAAGTTTTAGAATATTTAGTTGTTCCTAAGTTGAGAAATACATTTTCCTCAGCATATTTATACACTTCATTTTTTAATGCTTTGAGATTGTATTTTTTTCTCAATACATCAGCTTGGAGTTTAGTTAATTTTTTCATGAGAATAAGTCTATTTGTTTTGATTCATCTTTCTGTTCGACCTTTTTGGTTTTTGATCTTAACCTGGTCTTTTCTTCGACTATTATTTCCCTTATAGCTTTTTCTTTAGCCGCTTTAACATCATCATCAGTTAACTTTTTTTGTTGATTGATGATTATTTCACCACTTACTACGGGCTTGCCTATTACTAAATTTTCTTCATCGTAATAATGTCTAGCTAAACTATATATTTCCTCATCCTCGTAACCTATACAGCCGGACTCTCTTACCTGATTTAAAATGTAGTTGATACATTCATCCAAATTTTTATTTGGGTTGTTGTATACGCTTTCAAATAGCTTATCTGTTTTTGAATATTCATCTAAGTGTTTTTTTATCACAACTTTAAATGAATCTGATCCTTTGAGTTTACTCATGATTAGATGGTATTTAATATTAGTATTTGAATTATAATTTTCATGCTATCGTATAAAAACAGAAAACCAATAAAGCCATGATTTTTTGAAATGGCGCTTTGGGGTTATGTTTTAGATTTGCATTAGATAAATTATAATGATGATATTAAATGACCTCTATTTTATAATGGTCTTTTTTTAGTTTGTATAAAAGATGCTGTAAGAAGTGAGTTTGCTGATGTTCTTTAACAAAAAGAACTAAGCTATTCCATATTTAAAAAGCATGATTCACTCTTGAAAAAAAAAGCATCGTAATTTATACGATGCTTTTTAATTTATTATTGAATTTATTTGTATTTCTCTAATACTTTAGTTTCTCATTTAACTTTAATTAGAGAATACTTTCCAAAGTAACCATACTTTTATTAGTAAACCTGCTACTAAAATAAATATTAAATTTCCTTGGTTTCCACTGAATAACCAACTAAACCATATCAACATTATGACTAGTAGTATTAATAAGTATTTTGCTATTCTTAATATTGACATGATTTCTAATTTTAAAATATGTAACCTAAGTTTTCAAATGTTTCTCTATTTGATTCTATAGGATAATATAGTTGATTTTCTTTTACAATTTCAGTATTTGTTGAATTGTTTTCTTGATTTGGATTTTGAGAATTTTTCATAATATGAGTTTTGATTTATTTTATGCCAAACTCAAAACAGCTTTACTTTTTAAATAGTCACAAAAAAAAATTCCTTTTTTTGGAATTTTATTTTTGACTTAAAAATCAAGATGTAGTTTTGCTACAAAATAATGTCTTTCAAAACCTCATATGTGAATCTCTAAATCACTTAGTAAATTTCTCCAATTTGCTATAAATATTATATCTATCAATTACTATATCAGGAAATGTTTCTGTATTAAAATAGATACATCTGCTGAAACCAATATCATTCATACCAGGGTTAATGTTTGCGTTCCACTCTATCCATACATCAACTATTTCATTTTCCAATGTCATTAAATTGTTTAGAAGAAATGCACCATTCATTGTTTTTTGACCTTCTCGTTTACTTGAGTCAATCTCTTCTGATATTATCTCTGCTACCCTTTGCATTTCTGATTTGCTAAAGTGTTCTAATTCTTTTCCTTTTCCGATGTCTGTTACCATTTTTTTTTTTATTTTTGATTTAAAGAAAGTAAGTTAAAGGGGGTATGCGTAAGCTACTCCCTTTTCTGTTTTTATACTTCAAGTGCATTTGCTCTTAAAATTTCATTTACTAATGTTTGCTGGGCTTCTTGCTGTGATTCAAAATAACGATCTGTGCTATTAAATAAATCATAATCATCATCAAATGCACAATCAATTGCATTTGTATTTGTGGTTACGGTTTTGTAAATCCTACCATCTATTTCGATAGAGATTTTGAAATGGCCATAACCGCTAAATTGTTTTCTTAACGTTCTTCTAATTTTTTCCATTTTTAATTTTCAAAGATTAATACTTGTTGTCCTATGCTTTTATGATCTATATCATAAAATTCAAAATATCTTTTTCTAAGAAGTTTATTTATTAATCTTCTTTCCCAAAGATAAACGTTCTTGGAATCATCTATAAAATTACGTTCCAATACCAAATCAATTTGACCTAGAAATGGTTTTTCATTTATGATATAACCATATTTCGTAAATATTCTATTACTAAATTTTGAATCAGAACTTTCTGCTTTTGTTTGATACCTGGTATAAACAACATCAATTCTTTTATCTATGAATTTATCATTTTGAGCTTTGTTATTATTTGCGTTTTCAAACCATATTGCTAATTCTGGTTTCCTGACGATTTTTGGTGTCAATTTAGTAAAGCCATAAAATACCCTCAGTTTTTTCATCTGACTACTCTTTCAATTCTTTCTCTTGTTCTTCTGTTATATGTAACATAATGGGTCCAGTGATTGAACCCATTGTTTTCAACCCACTTAATTGCTTTTTTAGTATCATGAACATATTCCAGAAATAGTATTCTTTCTTGATCATGGTAAAAAGTCATTGAAAAATCGTTTTTTTTCCCTTTCATATTTTTTTTTTAGTACTCGTGAGGAAACATTACTGTAGTGCATTTTCTATCCGAAGATGTAATGATCCAAATCTTATTCTCTTTAATATTTGCATCTATTATATGATAACTACTAAATATCCTTCCTCCTTCTACGGTTGCTATATCATTTATTAATATATCATCTTCGCACATTTCACCGTAATCATTCCTTTTATGTCTATTCAAACATTTATGAATAAATTCTTGAAATTCAATTGAAATCAAATGTTTATTAATGCCTGATGTTACTATTACATCGCCAAGTTTAAATCTTCCCATACTATCAAATTTTATTTGTTGCAAACGAAAGAACAACTAGAATTTAATTTAGAAAGCTTGCCTTTCGTTTTAAATTCTAGTTGTAGTTTTGCTAACAAATAAGATTGATTTGGGTTAATTCACTTTAGATGGAATCTTTTCTATCTCATTTCTTAATTCATCCTTCATTTTATTTAATTGGTTGATTATTGTATTTTCTAACCTTTTAGTATTGGGTGAATTTTTAATTTTTATCATCAAGTTTTTATAAGTTTCCATATAATCTTGAGAAAGAAATTTTTCTAACCATATGGCTTCTTGATTTACTAATTCTTCAAAATAGATAATATCTAAATCTCCTTTTTCATTATCTGGTTGATTTTTTATAAGATTCATTCTGGCCTCTTTAATTTTTCTGTCCAAAATTTCTTTTTCAATAAGTAGCTCGTTAAGATCGCTTTTATAGTTTTGACTGTTTGATGTAATAGTTATTAATAGGATAAGTACTAGAATATTTGTTCTCATTTTATTTTCTTTTTGTGATAGTGATAGTAATGTAAATCCCGGAGATAGTTGAGTTTAATAAAATGTTGGTTTTAAAAGCTTCAATAAAGATTTTTAAATCATCAATTTTATAACTTAAATAGCGAGGAATTGTAATGGATAGCGCGGTGATCACCCTCCATATTTTAATTTTTGATTAAATTTATGTTCATTCATGAGTGCGTTCATTAAATTAAGTTTCGTTTTTTAAATTGATAAATTCTACTTCTAGGAATATTCAATTCATCTGCTATAAATGTTATTTTGATTCCTCTATCTAACATTGATTTCACTGCTTCTATGTCCTTTAAGTATTTTTTTTTATAATCATCATCACTTATTTGTGTACCTCTCTTCCTTCCTTTGTACTTGCCTTTAGCTTTAGCAATTTCTCTTCCTTGTTGAGTTCTTTCTTTTATCAATTCACGTTCATATTCAGATATCGAGCTTAGAAGATTTATTATTAATGTAGCAGTTGAATTTCTTTTACCATTTACCATCGTTGAAATTCCTAAACTTTCGATATAAAGATTTATGTTTTTCATCATAAAGTACTCGATTGTTGAAAGTATATCGTTCATATTTCTACCAAGTCGAGTTATGTCTTTAATATTAATTTGTCTTACTTTCTTATTTCTCAACAATAGTTTTCCCTGATCTCTTTTATTAAAAGGTATTGCACCAGAACAAACATCTATGTATACTTTATCGAAATTATTCTCGTTTAATAATTGCCTTTCTAACTTTTGATTCGGCGTCGATATTCTTACGTATTTAATTTTCATTGTTGTAAAAACTGTATGGAATTAGAACCTAATATTAAAAATACACAAAATATATATATCACAGGTTTTAAAGAATTAAAAAATGTTTAGATTATAAATACAATCTATTTTAAAAAAAAAGCACCATTTTTAAACGGTGCTTTTAAACAAACTAAACTCTTTGAATTGCTATTCTAATAGTCGATATTATAATTTTTCTGAACGATTTCTTCTCCTTCTTCTATCTCTAAAATAAATGAGTACTCTAAATCATCATCTGCATAAACATTTATACCATAAATTGTCTCTTTAGTAAGGGAATTTAAGCCTCTAGTTACGCCAACGCTTAACGATGCGTTTTTTACCTTTTGATTTGTATTGAACTCATAAGTTGGCTGTAAGGTATCATAAGAATACCCATAACTTCTTAATGTTCCTTCGTTTACGAAACTATCGTAATTTGAAGGAGTCATGTTCACTTCATCACTCTCATTTTCTGTTACAAAAGCTATTGCTACACTAAAGAAGTCAAATTGCTCTAGACTATCATTTAAGTTTACAAACTCGACTCTAAGCTCCCTATCATCTTTTAATTCGCTGGAAGAATCATCACTCGAACAGGATTGGAGAAATAAGAAAGTAAGTGATAAAATAGTGAAGGATAAATAATTTTTCATTGGTTTTAATTTTGATTTTTTAGGCTTATTTCTTTGGAAACTAACCCACTTTTAAGGTAAACTTTATATGCTCTTCGCTTGATTTTGAAATCAGCAACAACTTCGTTGATTCCATATAAATTTGTTTGATATAGACTATCAATTTCAACTTCTCTACTGGTTTGTTTGCGTTTTATGAAATCATTTACTCTTAATCCGTATTCTGCCATATAAACTGCATTCCCAAGCTTTCTACCAGCTTCCAATGTTTCGACACTTCCTGTATTAACACCAACTACATTTAAACCATCTGAAACAAAACCCAATATTTTAGAACCTTTTTTTAGCTGTTCAGTTCTGGCTTCATCTTCTATAATATAGCTATAATAACCCTCTGGGGTTTTATTGATAATAATAACATCACCTTTTTTCAATTTTGATACTTGAGTATTTAATGTTTCATTGTTTATGATATCGTTACTCAAATCTTTAATATTTTCATTTTCTTGATTTTGAGCCAATCCAATATTTAAGGTTAGTCCAATACAGATAATAATACTTTTCTTTAAATTTTTCATTTCACTAATTTTTAAGTTTTTAATCATATTTGAAGCTTGCTTTCCCCTCAGAGAGAGAGAGGAAAGCTTCAAAATTTTCACCTTTTTTATTAGTGAAATTCATTTTTGATGAAGTTGCCCCGTTTGTTACTAATTCTTCTACTGTTTCAATATCAATTTTAGTTCCTGCAATCTCCTTCCAGATCACAACATTACACAAATCATTATCCTTTATGTTTTTATTACATTTATACACTTTCGAATATTCCTTTATTAACCCTCCCTCTTCACAATTACATTCACAAATTGAGTTATCAAAGTTGACTTTAAATGTTTCATCATTTATAAACAATTTCGAGCTAAACTTTTCACCATCTTTGTTTTCAAAGTCTCTTATCCATTCAGTATTTTCCCCCATTAATAGCGTTTTAGCTTCATTTATTGTTATCTTATGCTTTGCTATTTTTTTGGATATGATGATGTGGCAACTTTGATCTTGAATTCCTTCACACTGATAAGAAAAATTATCTTCATAAATCTTACTTGCACATGCGGGGCAGAATATGTCTGATACTTCTACTAGTTTACCTTTTGTTGAATTTTCAAATTTTATTCGTGTAGTTTCATCTGACAATTTAACTGATCCCTTGAAGGTTTTATTATTTGAAACAAATTCAATTTCATCTGTTTCACCATTTTCAATTAAAAGGTCAATTTGTTTTTTGGATAAAATTTTATTGAATTGGCTTACCCATATTACCTGGTTACACTTTTCAACTTCACCATTTTTTTTGCTTTCAAAATAATCACACTGGTAAACCGCTTTTTCCCCTTCAGATACAATTTTTAATGATAACAACCCTTTTTTGCATGTCGGGCAATCATATGATTGTTTTAAGTTTTCGAATTTATTTTTCATGTTTAACGAATTTATTGAAGTCGATAATCTCTTCTTCATTCTTATCTATTGATTTTGAATAATCAATATAAATTGTCATAAAAATATCTTCCTTCTTATTATAGACTTGAACATTTTCAATTCGTCCTTCAAACTTTTTTTCTATATTTTTGCTGAAACTAAAATCATAAACTGTGTCTGTTAGTTTAATCTGAAATTTTTTAATTTCTACTGGGTTTTTATAAGTTACTACTAAATATTCATTGTCGTTTATCATTGTATCTTTTACTGTACTTAATTCATCTTCAACTATCCCTATTTCTTGAAATCCTAAACCTACCGGTTTTTCTTTAATCGGTTTGAAATAAGCATTGCTTTCAAGGAATTGATCAGATTCTATCTGAGCAAAAGAATCTTTGGTAATATAAAATTGATCACCAAGTTCTAAGAGTGTTTCAATGGCAATTTTTCTTTTGAAGTCTATCTTACTTGTGAAAGTAAATTGATCTTCAAAATCTTTTTTCTTGTAAGCATCAAAATATGTGTTTACAACGACGTTGGCTTGTCCTTCTTCTACTCGTGTAATTTCCCTTTTTTCTGAGCAATTCCATAAAGAAATGAGTAGCGCAGCGGATATTATTTTATTCATAGCTAGTTGGTTTATACAAATGTATATTTATATTTTTATATAAATATACATTTGTATAAAAATATTAATTAGACTTTTACTCCTTTCGTTTTTTTTGGAGTTTCCTGAAGAGTTTCTTTAAACTTCAATGATTTAAAGTTTTCATCATATAGATTTAATTTATTCTCTTTAGGATTTAAAACTGCCAAACCTTTTTGGCCATTCTCATAATTCACTCTAGTTATATTTCCTTTCTCTAATGACTTGATGGCTTTATCTTTTAGAGCATCACTTTCAAACTTTATTTTTGAACCTACTAAAGTGTTATTTACATTAACATTTTCCTTCGCTGTAATATCCATTTTGAAATTATCATACTTGTTCTTTTCATCATCTAATTTCAATTTGACAAAAGCTTCCATATTTTTATTATTATGGAAATCTTTTATTGTAGTCAATACTGATCTTCCCTCCAATAAGTTAACTGACTGTTTTGCTGTTATCCCTTTAAATTTAATTGGGAAGGTCTGCTTGTTTTTATAGTTTTCCTTATTTTTTACTTCTGTATCAAATGAATTAAAGAAAACTTTTCCGTTATCAGCTTTTTTAAAGTTTAGTTGATGTTCGACTTCATTTCCAAAATTCCCTTTAAGTCCTTTAATTTTGTAACTGTAATCGCTCTTTTTTGAATTTTCAAGTTTTTCAATTTCATCAGATGTTTGTTTGTTCTCCAGTCCAGAAAATTTGATTTGTTTTTTAACAAATTCAATATTTTCTTCTCTTTGTTGCAATGTTAGATTTGGGTACTTTTTTTCGTTTGACATAATTTTGATTATTGAGTTAGTATTAAATTATTTTAATTTTCATATCGAGCGTATTAAAATCCTCTACGATTATTCTTTCTAATTCAGTGATATTAATTTCATCTAAATTGAAGATATATTCTTTCTTATTTGTATATAAATATAGCTTTTTTCGATGTAACTCCATGCTATAAAAGCCATTGATATTCAGCGAAATGTAAATTAAATAGTACTCTAATTTTTCTTTAGAAAAATAGTAAAGTATTTCCCCTTTGGTTAAGTATTTTTCTTTAAATGAAGCTAGAATCTTTTTATTGATTAGAGGATTAAATAGTATTACCTTACTATTTGGATCGTTTATGATTTTGGAATACTTTTCATCAAAATATACTGTCTCACTAATGAACAAATGAATCTTATTATTCTTTACTGGACCCGTTGGAAATTTTATATATCTGAAGTTTTTATCGGTGATGAAGCTTTGTTTCTTTTCGTCATAAATTAACCTGGTATTATTAATACCAATCATGCTTTCTAGTCTTTCTTTATCAATCATATTTATGCTTGATCTATTATATTAAACAATACTTTTTTTAATCCTTTGTGATCTTCCTTAGTGTAAGCATTGATTTCAAATTCACTCAAATCATTTTTATTTTTCCGATAAACTTTCATTGTAAAATAGATATTTTCACTCCCTTTGGTTATATCAGATATTAAAAAATGATTACTAATTGTTAGCTTTTCATTTTTCTTTATTGATGTACCCTCTTTCAGTTTAAATGATATATCAGGACTTATCAAATTAAGTTCCTCTAAGCTAAAATTTTTGTAATCTATACCTTCTTTATCATAGTTTAAAGCTTCCTCTCCAAGTATTTCTTTTATCTTAGAATAGCTTTCTTTCAATGTTTTTAGTTGGCCTTCAAGTTTTACTAATTCTGATAAGATTCTTTTATTTTCACTTTCACATCTTTTAATATGTTGAAGGTTACTCTGATAATTTGATAATATGTAATCTATTGCTCCAGTAGAAGTTTTAATTTGTTGATTTTCTTTTACTGTTGCAATTGCTAATTCTGCTTTTGCATTTAATTCTCTAATTGTAATTGCCATAATTTTTTTTTGGATTAAATCTCTTATGCTTTTTTTAATAACAGTCATAAGAGATTTTTTATCCTTGACAATTATTGTACTAGAGACTTCTTTTTTTGAAAGTTTGCTTTTTAACCTTGCTTGAATGTTCTGTATCTTCGTTATCCCTTACTTTATTCCTTTTTGCATCTTGATAGATATCATTATCATTTACATTGCTTAAACGGCCTTTATTTACTTTTTCAACCTTTACAGTATTCAGATTTGAAAAAGTTTTACTTAAAGTATTGATATCTCTTTTTATTTGCTTGTTTTCTGGATATTCCTGAGACTTCTGAAGAGCTATTGATCTCAAAGATGCAATGTATTGTTTTGTATTATCAAGTCCTTTTTGATCTAATTTTTCTTTAAACTCCTTCGTTTCGGTTAACGCTTTCATTTTTTCAACTGATTCTTTCAAGTCTTTATTTGTCAAATTTTTACCTTCAAACAGCATTGAATTTTTACTGTTAACAAAGCTTTTAAATAACTCCTTATCCTTTAAGAACGGTGAATTTTGATTCAAGTTAATATTAGCAACATCTTTTTCTTTAGCTGTCCTAATCTTAACATTTACATTTTGCTGATTCTTTAATTTTGAGTTTAAATCATCATAAAGATCATCGAGATCATTTACTATTACTTTTTCCTGATTTTTTTCATCTTCCAAATCAAAATAAGTCGTTTCTATATTCAAATCTCTAAATTCAGCTTCAAGTTCTCTGTAAGCTTTCATCTTATCATATTCATCTTTTAAACTCTCATTATTAGGATGATCTACTTTGCTTGATTTATATAATTCATCAAGTCTCTTTCCTTCCTTTTTACTGAGTTTCTGGCTGCTTTCTTTATTCTTTTTTATTGCCATTCTTGTTCCTCTGACTAAGGTAAACGCAACCGGGCCTGCTACCATAAATGATGCTAGTAACAAAAGTTTTTTACCTTTTATTCCCTTCTTTTCTTTTGGAAATATTTCTATTTCATCATCATCTAGGTTTACACTTCTTCCCTTTATTAAATCAATCTTTTGTTTCTCATTCAATTTTTCCTTATTGATGCTTTCAATGCTCTTCAGAACATTTTCTGGATTTACTTCATGAATTTTATAATCATCATCCATTTGTAAAGTAGAATATGATGCTTCACTTTTACTTTCGGATTCTGACAACTTATAAGATTCTTCTTTATATTTAACTCCTTCTTTGTTTTCTTTTTCAATGATTTGTAATTCAGCTTTAGCCAAATCACCAACTTTTAAATCATTGTTTTGGGAAGAAAATGTCATTTCACCGTATTTGTCATTTTTAAGAGTTACATCGTTTCCATTTATAGATGTAATCTCACCTTCAAATGAATTAACTTTTGTAATCTTCCTCCCTTCTATTAATTCATTCATATCATCATTTGATAATCTATTTTGAATCGTTTTTTGGTCTTGAATATATTTTACAGAAATTTGATCATCTGAATTATTTATTATCAATTCATCCTTATCCTTAATAATCCTTATATCCTTTCCATTCTCATAAGCTAATCTTTGCTCTGGTGTAAATTTTACGGTTCTATCTATTTCATTCTCTAGAGCCCAATTGTTGAAGTCTTTTTGTAAATCGTTTTTCATCTTTGTTGATTTTTGATTTTATTTAGTTTGATTAATAATGATGTGGGATTTACATATTTACCTTTTACTAAAGTTTCAAAATGTAAGTGATCCCCTGTTGCTAAACCTGTTTTACCGTTTACTCCAATTATATCACCAGGTTTCAGTTTGTCATTTTTGTTGACAACTATTTTTTCTAAATGGAAATATCGAAATTCAATTATTCCAGATTTTAATATGAGATAATTACCTCTTTCTGAATCGTACCCTTTTTCTATTACTTCAGATTCAATACTGGCTTTCACTAGATCGCCCTTACCTTCTAAATCTATTCCATTATGATGCTTTCTTTCCCCTGTTACTGGATGGATTCTATCTCCATACTTAGATGTAATTGCCATTTTATCTAATGGAAAATAAAATTCCTTTTCACCATTCTCACTTTTACTTTCTTGAATTAATTTCTTCATTAATATTTCATTCTGCTTCACAATGTTTTTGAGGCTTATTAATGTTTGCGTTTGAATATCTACAGTGTCGATAGTTTTTTCTTTGACTTCATGAACATAAACTGTTTGTTTATAGATATTAACTGTCTTAGATATATCTTTTGGCTTTACAACTTGACTATACGAAGAGGCACATACAAGTACAAAGAGAATTTTAAATAATTCTTTGAATATCATTTCTAATTTTATTAAAGTTTACGTTTAAAACTTCATCTATTTCTTTCCTTCTTTGATCATCAAAATCTTTCAATTTTGATTTCAATAATTTCATTTGAGCTTTCTTTTCCTCCTGGTCTATTTTTTTATTTAAAGAAAGTGACTGCATTTCTTTTTTTGTCGTTATTATATTTTCTTTGGTTGTATCGTTAACCATCGAATAATATCTTGGAGTTTTTCGATATCCTTTTTCTTCCTTTTTTATCTCATTTGAATCTAGATTTATTTTTGCATTGAATACACTTTTACTTTTTTTAGTGTATTCCTTTTCATCTATCAAATTTGATTCTGCTAATACTCCAACCATTTGCCCGGTTTGAAGAGTTGCTATTTTTGATTGAGGAACTAAAAAGTCCATTTTCTCATTTGTAGTTATGCTTGTTCCACTATTAGATACTGATATACTTTGTGAAACTTGTTTTGCCTTTCCAATAAGAGATTCAATCCATGTTAATGTTTGTTTCTCCCTTACTGATCCAGATATTACATTTCCAACTACAGAAGCCAATGTATCTGCAATTTGCTTTTTGTAGTATTGTCTTAATTGAGTTAACTCCTGTAATCCTAATATAACTGCGACTTTATTACTTCTAGCTGTTGCAATAGTGTTTTCTATTGAATGAAAATACACTGTTGGAAATTCATCAGCTATTATTGCAGTTGGTAAATTATCTTTTGAATTTACTTGATTTATCACTCTATTTATCACTGTTGAAAATACTGCACTATTTATATTTTGAGTTTGTGGTGAATTTGCCATTACCAAAATAGAGGGATTAGTTTTATCTGATAATTTGAAATCAAATTCATCTTCATCTTCTGTGAAAATCCAGTAGTTTTCTTTAGTTGCTAATCTTGTAATATAAATCTTTAATGTTCCAAGTTGTCCTTCTAACTGTTCAAATGCTTCATTTTCATATGCAGATTTAAAGGTGCTCAATAAGCTCTCTAATTCTTGAACTTTGAATATTGCATCAAATATTTTTTGATACGATAAATTCAAAAAGGTCATTAAATGAGGAAGTGAACTGTACTTCCCATTTTCTACTTTAGCTAGATAATATACACAACAGCTTAAAAAGTTTATTGCTGATTGTGTAAAGAATTGGGCGCTTCCTCCTGATTCACCACCTTTTTGTAATGCTAAGACTATTGTTTCAGCAACGTCTTGAGCTTCAGCCAAAGTATTTACATATTCCTTTCTAATTGGATTTACTCTTGCACTCCCTTCTACATCATCAGGATTTAAAACATAGAAACTATGATTATAAGACTTATTTCTTTTCTTTTCTTCTAGATAATGGCTATAAGCTATATTCGTCAAATCAGGATATTTGAAATCATATAATAACATTGAAAAATTCTTATGTATTAACTGTCTGATTGCTGGATTTATAATACCGTAACTTTTTCCACTTCCTGGTGTTCCTATTATAAGAGATCCTCTAAAAGGGTCTATATTTAGCCATCCATTATGCCACTTCTTTTTGAAATAAAATCGAGTTGGAATATTTACTGAATATGGCGTGTCTATTTTTTCTCTTTCTTGATCGAAACTTTCTTCTTCTAAATTGTATCTATCTTTTCCAAAATTTGACTTTAGAATCCTGAATATAGATGATAAACCATTTATCAATAAATAGATACCAACGAAAGTTGTTATAATGTATATCAATGAGTACTCATTGAAATAACCAAATAAATAGTTTTCTTTCGTTATGGCCTGGTTAATTACAAAGTAAGAAATGGCAAAGAATATACTTCCTAATACAGTTGGTATAACTATTTCTTTTGTCGGGTCTAAGTCTAGTTTTTTCTTTGGCTTAACTCCTGCTACTACTAATAATATTAAAGCTATTTCAAATAATTTTACATAGGGAAATTGTAAAAAGTTAATCCTTGAAAATATTGCCAATGTATTACTTAATATACTGCCACCAATGTTTGGTGCAAATAATATCATGCATTCTAATATTGCAGTTAAGTATACTACGCTATGAATTAATTTTAATATTGGATTATTTTCGCTTTCTGCCATGATTATAAATTATCTGCTCTTAATACGTCTTTATATTTTATATCCAGATTTATAGTCCTACCTGATATTTGTTCTTCAATTAGTCTAATATTGAATACCTTTTTATTTTCAAAGGTGAATTTTCTAAAAACAAATACGTTTCGATAATTTTTCTTGATGTATTCATTTTTGTATAAAACATAAAATGGTTTTATTTCAATTGATTGATTATTGGTTGCTTTATAGATTTTTTTATCATCGATACTAAATCTAAAAGCATCAATTTCATAATCAATCTCTGTCTTGTTTTTAATGCTTATATCAACAAAGAAAAAGTCACCAACAACATATATATTATTCAATGTCATTTTCATTTTTGATGACCTTTCCCTCCTGATATTTTTCTTGCCTTTTTTAAGGACCTGCATAGAATAATATTCAAGCTCTGTTCTATTCAAATCATATTTTGGATATTCTAGAGGAAACATATTATTTGGAAGTACTTCAACATTAGTTATAACGCTCGTTGAATATTGTTTATCAACATACACCACTTTATACTGTGTCATAAAGCTTTCAGCTGTAATTGTAACAATACCTATTTCTTGATTATGCTTAAATTCTTTTTTCTTCTCAATCACTAGAGTATCATTAATTCTTTCCTGACCTATAAAATTAATTTTGACTCTTGCGACGTTTTCGACTGGTATATCCCCCCTTAAATTATCTCCTGATAAATCAATGAATTGAATTGTTTCCGGAACCCTTACCAATATATTTGTTCCTTCAGTTAGATAAATTGTAGGCAATTCCTCTTTATGAACGAATCTTGTATATTCAACAGTATTGCTTATGAATTTGTGGTTGTTCTTTTCTTGTGCAATAGTGTTTATTGCTAACATTAAAACGCTTAAAATTATCAGTTTTTTCATTTTTGATTAGTTAGATTCATCTACTAAATAGACAAATGTGTTATATTTTATTCTTGCTTTATTTTTTCTAATTAACTGTGATAATGCCCTTGAGGAGGATTGAAATACTTGACTTAACGCAGTTGTGTAAAAATCATCATTTTGGCTATTCATATCAGCCCCTTGAACAGTTCTACCCCCTGCATCATTTGTCATTTGTCTAAATAAGGATTTAGGCACATAAAGTCCTTTCATACCGTCATTATCGTATATGTCTAGCTTAATGGGGTATATTTCATTGCCTGTCATTACAGAAACTATTGATAATTCAACTCTCTGTAATTTAAAACCTGTTATTTGAGAATAGAGATAAGACCCTTTTTCAATTTTTCTTTCGCCAACATAAATTGTTTCTAATAGTCTTATTCTAATTCTTGAACCTAAATAACCTTTGATATTTTCATCGATTACAGCTTTTATAAATTCATTATCTTCTTTCTTGTAAACAGTATTGAAATCACTTTTTTCAATAGATGTAGTTACAGGAATCTTACCTTCTAGATACTTTTCATATTTCTCTTTATCTTCTTTCAATTTCATTTCCTTAGCTCTTCTTGCTCTAGCTTCTGGACTATTTTCTTGTTCAATACTATCCATCAATGCCATTTGTTTTCTCATGGTCCTCAATTGGATCTTTTCCAAATCTTTGAAGTCTGTCTTTGGCTTAACTTCTTCTTTATTTGATTGATCGGCCAATAGTCTCAAAAGTTCTTTGTCCTCCTGGTCTTTTTTAGCCCTTTGCTGATTTCTTCTTCTCTGCTGATCATTATTCTGTTTTTTCAACTCTTCAAGTTCTTCCTTTTGCTTGCTTCTTATTTCGTCCAAAGAGTCGATTGTTCTTTGTTGTTCTTCAGTATAGTTTGATCCTAAAGTATTATCATCTTCTTTATCATCAACTATGTTCTGAACCTCTGAGCGCGAATCCTGACCCCTTAAATTGTAAAAATCTCTATATGCATCTTCTTTTCTTTTTATTTCTCCCTTTGTAATATCTTCTCCTAGTCCTAATTTTATTTCATCGTTGACTTCTACTACTTCTTCTTTTTCGGTATTTACCATTCCAGAAAAACTATAGACTATGAATAATATGAAAGGCAAAATTATCAATGGAAGCATATATTTCTTTTGCTTGAAATTTATCTTATTGGCCATTTTCGTTTATCTTTTTAATGAGATACTTTATTTTCAAACTATCTTCTTTTGTTAATAATACCTTTTGCTTATAATCTTCTAATTGTTCGATATAATTTTTAAGCTGAGCTTGTTGTGTATAAAACTCAATCCTCTTTTCTTCAATTTTCCTTTGATTATCAGTAAACTTTTCCATTGTAGAAGGATTATTTCTTGCTACCATGAATTTATTTATGTTCCATGCAATTGAAAATGCTGATATTAGAATCATAGTAATTAATACTGCTTTCTGATTCTCCTTTATCCAGTTTAAAACCTTTTCTTTCATTTTAATAGTTTCTGTTTTCTTCAAGCGTTTTATTTGAGACAATTCTCCAATTCTTTATCAGAATACCATGCGAATTTTTTTCACTTCTCGGTATATCTACTAAGCTACCTGTCGTAATTAATTCTCTAGAAATTATCGCTGTTTTCCTTGTTATTTTTTGTTTACCATAATAAGTAAATTCATTCATTTGATCATTTAAGACAATGCTATCTGCTTTCATTGTAACAACACTATTTGAGGATATGATAGAGTTATAAAAACCCCTTTCTTTTAAGTTGATGTGTTCATTAAAACCACTTTCATCTATTAAATAGAGTGCTTTTTCAATCTGTGTTTTTATGTATTCATCATCAGGGGTCATTGTAAAAAATAAGTGATGAAAATATCTGATATCAGCTTTTTTTTCTATTTCTCTATTATCCATTACATTAGTTCTATTCGCAACAATCGGAATACCATTATCTAAGACGTAGATATTATTATTAGCATTCATTGTTGTTTTGTAAGAGAAATAACTAACCACCCCTACTATTACTGTACAACTTATAATTACAGCTACTGTAATTAACTTGTTGATTTTGATACGATCTTCTATTGATTTTATTAACATAATTTTTTATTTTTTCATTGGTATTTTTCCTGACATTATTGCTGCACCGCCTATTGCTCCTTTTATCATAGAACTGTTCTGGCCACCTGAGCCAACAATGTAATCTGATATTTTAGGAACTAAAGTCAATCCTATTGCAGTCATTATAAAGCTTATTATTACTATTCCGAAAGATGTTAAACCTTGAGATGTAAATGAGATTATTAACGCTCTATTTATTAAATCTCCCGGTCCATCTGGAAACATATCCTTATATCTGTCAATTTCTGCTTCAAGCGCAAACATTTGAATTTTTGAACCTAGCTTTAAAATGATAAAGGCTAAGAATCCATACATGCTTACATTGATAAATTTTTGTAACCACGATACGAACGAATTTGAAAAAGCTGGTAGAATCGAAAATGCAACTGCTAGCGGTCCTACAATTATCAATATGGTTTGCATAATAACTTGGATTAAAAAAATCGAATATGCTGCCAACCTTAAAATCCATAATGCTAGAATTTCCAATAATCCTGTTATTGCAAAATTTATAGAGGAATTTAATCTTGATACAATATTTTGAACAGGCGAAACTAAGGAGTTATAAGCATCGCTTATAAATTCTTCCAACATATTCATATCCTGTTGGTCTGCTTCTTTCATTGTAGTGTATTCGGCACTCATTTTATAGATTTCATCTAATGTTTTTTGTTGTAAGATGAATCTTTCTAATCTCAACGCTGTTAATTCATCATCTGTAGCCTGGTAAGAGATCATAGAACTATTTTGCATTTGATAAAATGGTTCTTTAACTAGATTTACAAAATCTGACCAAAACATTATTATTAGTCCTAAACCGAAAGGCTTCAGAATAGCCATTATATCCCACTGTTTCGCTCCTGAAAGAAACTGCCACCCTAAGTTTGATAAATACAATAAAGCCATTAGACCTGCTATTATACTAGCAACTGAAGTCAATTGTGTATACTCGTCTTTCATAAATTCGCCATATAGAGGTAAGAATCCATCTATAAACCATTCTTCAAGAATACCTTTGCCTTTTAGCCATGTAAGACCTTCTGTGTAATCTTCACCAAAATTTACAAAGTCATTATCTTCACCTGGGTTTTGGCTTGAGGATGCATACGGTATCAAGATCACGCTTGAGACCAAAATTTTCATAATTTTTTTTTTCATTTTAATAGAATATTGGGTTGTCTAATGTCATTTGTATAAATCTCTCTCTATCACTTAATGGTTGAATATTGTTATCGATATTTATATCATTGTCTAATTTATTTAGAATGATTTTATCCTTTTTTTGTTTATTTATTGCTATTGCAATATGTTTTTCCAGCTCTCTTAATTCAAGCATTAAATCATGATAGGCTAAGAATCTTTTACCTCTTGGCATATCAGTATTTTTAATTAGTCCGTATTTATTATTTAATAGGCTATGTCTTTTATACAAAGTTTCCATCAATTCAGTTTCTATTCTGGAATTAGAACCTAAATGACCATAATATGTTAGTCTAAAGGCTACTTGACTTGAATGATTTATATGTTTAAGCGTCTTTTTGTAGTAAAGATTATATAAAGGGTCTACTTCAGATGTTACCTCACTTATATGAGATATTTCAGTTAAATTATCTTCTTTTAAATCATCGGTATCTCTTTTTTTTCTATCAGATGATAATTCAATTCCTACCAATTTGAACATTCTTTGGCTTTCTTCACCACCTGGTTTCAAAGGTCGAATATCAGGACCCCTTCTGTATCTTCTATTACTTGGTCTAAATTCCCAAGCTTCATAATATGCAGGATTTGTCGGTATTCCTAAAATTCTATTAGCATTTGGTCTAAATTCCCCCCAAGCTTGAAATACCATTCTTTTTTCCATTGCTTCTGCTGACAAATCCTTAATTACTCTCTGTGAGTACATATTAAGCGATGTTATTATCGAAAGTGTCATTAATAGTTTATTCATTACAATTTATTTATGTCTCTCATTATTTTATTAAACATCATTTTATCTCTATTTATATATGAGGAGAATCCGGTTACTCTTTTGAATAAATTAAGTCTAGCATAATTTGCTATCATCATGTTTATTGCTTTAGTCTTTATGTAAAGTTGATATACTCTTCTTTCTATAAAATTTAAAGCTTGTTGTCTTTCATGAAAATCCATCAAATATGATTCATCACTTTTCATTACTTCATCGTAAATTTCAACAACAAGTTTATTTACATCTTGTTGGTATTTATCAATGTACCTCGATCGCATTAGGATTACATCTGCATTATCGACAATATTATCATCTGCAAGCTTTTGAAACTCTTCAAAACTTTTATTCACAAGTTCTATGATATAAGTTAATTGTTTAGAATTTTGAAAGCCTTCTTTTACATTTGTAATACTTCTGAAAATTCTTTCTTTTGCAACCAATACACTTGAATAATTTTCAAGTGATTTTTCTTTATCTTCTATTATATCTTGCAGCTTATTATTTTGACCTATAGCAGCTGCTGATCTTGCAGTAGAATTTACAGTATGTCTTGTTATTAATCTGGGATTAGTCACTAGTTCCTGTGAATTACATATCAATGTTATTTGGAGAAATAATAAAGTAAGTATGATTTTTTTCATTTTAATTTTGCATTATATCAGTGAAATATTCTAAATCCCTATTTACATACCAATTTGAGTTTTCCATTCTTTGAATACTTGCTATTCTTCTATTTAAGGTCCTTAAGACTGTTTGTGTTTTTATTTCTAACAGTCTGATTTCATTTACAAGATGATTTATTAATGTTTTCCTGTCTGCGACTTCCATAGCATTTCCATCAGCTACTGCTAACATAACCCCTTGTATGAAATTTAGATTTAATTGCGCTTGATCACCTAATTCTACTATCGATGTCCTTGAATCTTTAAATAAAGCAACTTCTGGATGATCTAACATTGTTTGTAATATTTCACCAATATTTTCAAATATGTTTTCCATACTCCTGGTTATACGTGCAGCATAAGGAATAGTTTCAATTGTAAAATTTATGTGTCCTAATCTCTGCTTAAGCTTATTTGTCCTTTCCATATACTCTTCATTCTCATTTTCCAGATAATTTTCACTAACTATAATTTTATCATTTTCCCTATTGATTTTTTTTTGGTTTTCATGTTCTTCAACGCTATTTTTTATTTGTTGTGTCAAATACATTACACTGTATTCATCCCTTTGTGCGGTGATATTTAAGGAGACTAAGAATACCATTATTGAGATTAAGTTTTTCATTATAGATCAAATGCTTGTTTAAAAGTTTCTAAATCTCTATTTCTGTACCCTGAGCTAAACGGAAGAGCAGCCTTCAAAAATCCAACTCTTTCAATTCTTCTCATTCTTATTTTTATCATAAGGGCACTAATCTTTAATTGATAAGAATTGTTCTCTATTTCATATAACAATTGCTTTCTATCTCCTGCGGTCATTAGATTTTGTGCATTACTTGTTATTATTGAGGCTATATCAGTATACATTTCAACACTTGATTCTTGGAATCTTTGCATTATATCCCCCATTAATATTGAATAATGAGGATTATCACTTATTAACTCAACACTCTCTGTTGTTATTCTGACAGCATCATCGAGGTTTTGATAAGTCCTTTGCAAGCTCATTGATCCAGTTATTATTGAGCTGACTTCTCGCATACCATCATAAACCTTTTCTTGAACTGTATTTATCTTATTTAATGCAACACCTGTTGAAATTTGCAATTGGTTTAATCTGTTCAATTTATCGACTTGCTCTTCCTGTTTATCCTTTAATATTTGTCCGTTTAAGGTTAGAACCGCAACCTGTCCAGGGTCAACATACAATGATTGGCTATTCAGATTAGAGATTGTTATTAATGTAAGTAGGACTAACGTTTTAAGCATAATTTCTAAATTTTTGTAGATAATTTTCCCTTATAATTTTATTAGTATTTTCTCCTTTTAATTTCATTTCATCAATGATGTTTTTTACATCATTTTTTAAAATGCTATTGATTTCATTAATCAATTTGTAAAAATTATTGATATCCATTTCAGTATATTCTAAATCTGCAATGAAGTGTTTTAGACCATCATTATAATTCTCTGGGTGTACCGCTAAATATTGTCCTACCGCTGTTTTTTGAGGTTTTTCTGTTGTATAAGTGAGGTATTGAGCCAATGAAACTTCAGCACCATATACGTTACTTTCAGTACCTATTCGCATCCAGAATTCTTTAAAATAACTCCTATCTTTTTTATTATCCAGTTTATTAATTGTAAATATCTGTCCGGCTTCGGTGTCTGATATGTTGAGCAATTTTTTTACTGAATCATAGTTCTTTTTCATTTTATTTTGATCTAATAAAATGACAATATCTGTACTTCCTAAAATTGCATCACTTACGATCTGGTTCTTGGCAATATCTCCTAAATCCTGAGTAACAATTGCCACTTCACCGTAGAATTTTCTTACCGTTTTGTACAAATATTTTATTATCTCAGCCATCGAAGGACTTGCTATGGCTTTCCAGGCTTCTTCTATGTACAGAGCCTTTCTTACATTTTTCCTATGTCTCATTTTTTGAATAAACGTATCAATTATCACTGCTGTAACAATTGGAAATAATTGTTTGTTATCCTTTATATTATCAACTTCAAAAATGATTAGTTTCTCTTCAAATAAAGATTCATCAACTTCTTCGTTCAATATCTTTTCATACCTACCTCCTTTATAGAATGGCATTAAATTATATAGAAACTCGTCTGTATCAAAGTGTTCTTTTTTTAGTTTTTTTCCCTCTAAATGTTTAGGTAAAAAATGATTTGCAAATTCATAAAGACTGTTTAGACTTAGTTCCTCTACTTTAAATTCTTGAGATATTCTTTCAGTTTCTTTGCAGGCTAAATCTCTTAAAATTATTTCATCATTTTTTGTGGATGAATTATCAACAATTTTTTCAGGTTGAGAAACAATTAGGCTACTATCATATTCCTTCTTTAGCTTTGGATTTATTAAAGTTTTATAAGCTTTATTTATATCTTCAACTAACTCTTTGTTGTACGTTCCTCTATTGGTATCTGGATGATTTTCTTTGATTCCTAATCTCCAAGCTTTTTTAATTTCTTCGTCTGTTGAATCATTCGTCAATCCTAGTATGGTGTAGTAGTCCATCTCTTTACGAACGTTATCTATTTCGATCTGTTCCTTAAGATTATCTCTATTTACTCCATACTTTGCTAGTTGTATTATTATTTGGTCTGTTGTTTTATCCTCAGTACTTATGAGGTCGAAATAATTTTTGTAGTATTCAGAAATTAATTCATTGATGACATTAAATTCTGTCTTGTTTGGAATCTTTGTAACGCCCTGCCATATAATCCATAATAATTCAACTAATGTTTGCTGTTTTTCTTCATTCAATTCACTCTTTTTGATTTTGAAAGGGTTCATTGATATTGGATTTTCTTCAGTATATGTTATATATTTTCCTTTGAAGAATTTACATAATGATGCGTAACTGTCCCCAACATCAATTACTACTACATCATAATTGAATTGTAGGTACTGTTCAAATATGTTGTTTACCAGGAAAGATTTTCCAGTTCCCGAAGGGCCTAAAATGATTTTATTTCTATTTGTAATTTGCCCTCTTTGCATTGGAAGATCGGCAATATCAACTTTTACTGGTATACCTTTTCTGTCTGCAAAAGTTAAATAGAAATCGCTTATATCATCTTTCATGAAGCATTCTTTAAAAAAAAAAGCAACCGCTACGTTGTTTGATGTTTTAAAAAGTAATCTTTCATCCAGATCACTTGCGCACATACCAAGGAATAATGTCATAAATAAATCTTTTTGAATTCCCATTGATTTATTTAATGATATTCCTTTTTGGAACATCTTAGTATTAACTAATGATACTACCTCTTTCAATTTTTCTTCATCACCCGCAGTTACAAATAAATTCATGTGGCATTTGACGATAAGATCACCGTTTTTTTCTACATCACTTATAAAATCATCTATTTCATCTGCACAATCAGAATTATATTTTTCAGATGATAAACCCTGATGTCTATTCTTCTTTTTTTCTAACTCATTTCTTGATTTCGTTTGATCTGGAATTTCAATATATTGTGTAAACATCATTGTTTCATAGTTCTGTATTTCACCTAAGAAGGTGAAATTATCTACTATGGTGTCATATTGATCACTACCTTTTTTGACGAAAGCGTCAATTTCATTTGGTAGTTCTACTTTTTCTGAATCAAAGAATGGTAAACAAACTCCTACTTTATCGCCAAAATCTATATGGTTCATATCTACCTTAATATTGTTGAATAATTTTTCTTTAGAAAAATCCTGAGTCAATATTGATGCGAAATAATATTCGTAATCTTTCTTTGATAAGTACCTGGGTTTTAACCCGGCCATATCTAAAATCCTGTATACTTTTTGAACAGTTTCAAATAATTCCTCCATCTTTTTTTTATTGTAAGACTGGACCTTTTTTGTTTTTTCTGTTACAGAAATTACAGTTTTAATGCTTTGAGCAATTCTACCATCAAAATGTTTTTGGTATTGTTGCTGTAGATATTCTTGTTTATTTAATTCTTCATTAGAAACATGATATTTTTCTTTAAAGAAAATATCTGTCTTTTGAAGCGTATAGCCTTCTCCTATAGTTGAGATAATTTGATTTAGGTAATTATGATAATCTTCATAACCTTGCTTATTTGAACTTAAAACTGTAACCTTATTATCAATTTCAATAGCATAGATTGTGTTACCTTTTTTTGCTAATAGTGATACTTCTGGTGTGTTGGTTTCAATATGTTTGTATGGTTCCTCAAAGGTTTTAGCTTTCATATTTATAGTTTGGTTAGTCTGTTCTTAACTATATAAATTCCTGTATGTTTTTTTCCACCTCCCATGCCTTTAGATTGCTTTTTAAGTATTAATGATATTCCACCACCACCAATTACAATACTTATAACTGAAGAGACTATGAAGCCTAGTGATGATGATAAAAATATCATTACAACTATTGCCAAACCTAAGCATCCACCAGCCATATAGATATAGTTTCCCTTAAAGCCTTTAAACATTATAGGTTTAGAAACTCCTTTATGAATTTTATACATTTTAATTTTTTGAAAAAATTAGAAGACCAAACCTAAGTTTGATCTTCTAAATTTGAATTTTAGATTCCGAAAAATGCTCCTACTACGTTAGGAACTAATACTAAGAATAGCATTGCACCACCGTAACCAATAAGCTCTTTATTGATGTCATTATCTCCAGAATTCCACTTTTGGAAAATTCTGATTCCTCCTACTAATCCAATTATACCTCCAATGGCATAACATAAATTAATAATAACCGGGAAGTAATCTAAAATTTCTAGTACTGCGTTGTCAACTCCTGCTGCTCCTGCACCAGCGTTTTGAGCAAATGTTGTTGATACTAGCATTACTGACATTACTGTTAAAACTTGTTTTTTTGAAATTTTCATAATAATTATTTTAATATGGATGTAAATTTTAATAATGATTCCGTTTCTTCTTCTGTTTGAATTCTGTCGAAATCTGTTAAGTGTTCTGTGATACTTTTTTTTCTGCTCATATCGAAGCTTTCTTCTTTTACTATTAAATCATTGGCATCTTTTTTAATTTTATTTTCAGTTTTTAATGTTTCATGTTCTAAATTATCTAAGGTTTCTAGTTTGTTACTTCTTTCTTGTTCTGCTAATTCTCTTAATTCTTCAGCTTCCTGAGCTTTCCAATCATCTTCTGTTTCGGCCTGTTCAATTAATTCTTGAAGATCGTCGTTAGTTGCATTGAAAGAATTATTTTCTTTCTCAAATTGTTGTTCTAAATCTTCAGCATAAACCTTTTTAGGTTTATAATCTTCATCATCTTCTGGTTCAAAATTGAACAATTGTTCCTGCTCATTTTTCTTGTTCTCACTTGAGGTAAAGAACAAATCTTTAATAACGTGGAACAAATAATACACTGCGTAAACTATCCCTATTGTGTAATAGATATTTTTCATTGATCTATATATTTTTTGTACTCTTTACTATTCACAACTTGACTTATAAGTAGATTGACAAAATGTAACATTGTAATATCAGTAGCTTTTAACCGTTTCAGTTTATTATAATTTTCATCACAAAGTTTCACTGCGTTATTAGATTCTACTTTAAAATCTTCTCTATATATTTCTACATTTTCATCCAGATCACTAAAGAAAGATTTAATAAATTCCCCTGAATCAGCCTTTTTTATTTTTGTTTTTTTGGCTTTTGGTTTTATCTCTGAACTTTGATTTTGTGCAATTTCATCTGGATTTTTTCTATAAATTTTTGATGAATCAGTTTCAAATTCATTTTGTTCATGAGGTTGTTTATCCTCTATTTCTTCGTTTAGGTAGTCTGTTAGGCCTTTTTTCATGTTATTTGAGTATTAATTTATATAATTCTTCAAACGCTTCATCAGCGTTTTTTTTATGCCAAGTATTATTTCCTGAGACTGCTAGATTTTCCATATGAGCTTGCCTAATTATTCTATTAGTCGTAACTGTGCCTGTTTTTCCTATTATAGAATCAATTCCTTTCCAAGCTTCATAAACACTTTCACGCCTATTTTTTCGGGGTAGTTGAACGCTATTAGGAATAAATATTATATCCTTCTTTTTTATTACATCTCTGCAATACTTAGCAAACTTTATTGTTGAGTGTAGTACAGGTTCTGTATAATTGAAGGGAATTATAATAAATTCACTTGCTTTTAATACATCAACGTAACTTTCATTTAAGAATCCGGCGGTATCGATTACAAAAAAATCATCTAAACTATTTAATTTATTTAGAGCTTCTGGATTAGTTAAGTACTCAATATTTTCATTAGTAATCTTTTCTACTTTGTAAGGAAGATCATCTTCGTTGTTTTCTCTCAACTCTTTCTGATAATAAAAATCAGCTGTATTTTGTTTATCAAAATCTAATAAGGTTACATTATGATTTTTATCTAAACTCAAAAAGTTAGAAAGTAAAATGCTTAATGTGGTTTTACCTACTCCACCTTTTTGTGATGCTATTGTAATTATCATAGTTTTCGTTTTCGTTTATGTTTCTTTCTTTTCTTAGGATCAGTATTTGAAGTTTGATTATCCAAACTGTAAGAAAAATCCTTCATTAATTTTTCAACATTTATACTACCTAAATCTTGATCTTGAAATTTGACTTGAGGCTTTAGTTGATGGCCTGACTCTAAAAAATATTCAAAATCTTTTTCATCTTTATTAATCTCATGAACTTGTTTTGAATATTCATTGATTAAGATTGAACCTTTATTTCCTTTGTGATATTCCAGATTATATCTTTTTAAAAAAACATCTGATTTTTCGAAGTTTTTCCATTCAGATATAAATTTCTTACGCTTTAAATTGTGATCTATTTCGAGAAAATCTTTAGCAAACTCCTGGTTGCTTTTCTTAAGGAAGGTTTCTGCTGAAAGTTTGTTTTGAGCTCTCATATCTTTGAGATTTTCAAACTCTTTTCTTGTAATTTTATTAGCACTAAACTTCACGATTTCTTTCATTTTCATTACATCGCTCCCTTTATATACTTTGTTTTCCTTATGATCGATTATACTGTAACCGAATGGATCTTTATCATCTTTAGAATGGAAAACTAATTCAATACCAAACTTTTTATTTATTGCAGAAATAAATTGTGATTCAAAAGTCGCCCTTTTGCTTTCCTGGACTTTAAATGCCTTTATATTTGACTGTTCTTTGTACTTATAAAATATTGCTCTTAGCTGTTTTTTGCGTGCAAAGTCTATCTTTTTTTTACTATTTACTTGAAAATATTCCTTGTCGAAATTAAATTGATCCTTACCATATTTTACAGTAACATCTCCTTTCTCATCTTCGCTATAAGGTATCTTGTATTGATCTAATGTGTTTAAGAGTTGACCTTTTGTATTGAAATCGTATGAAAGAATATTCTTTTTCTTTTTATCTCTCTTAATCTCTTTACCTAAAATGCTTTCCAGAGCTTCTAATGATTTGTAGCGTTCGTTATCATTATTGATTTTTTTTCCTGTTTCTATATCTACCCTTGATGTAATAACATGAACATGATTATTTTTAGAATCATTATGAAAAACAATAATTGATGGTTGTTTGGAATAACCCATTTTATCTAACCACTTAACAGAAAACTCATTGAGCTCTTCTTTGCTTATTTTTCCCTTACCACTTATTACTGCATGCAGTTCTGGATTTTTAATTTGTTTTTTAGAATTATGCCTCAATCCTTTTGTGGTATTGACTAAATAATCTCTCAATTCATAATCTTTGCATGATTTATTATATGATGCTGGAAAATTTTTTATTTCTAACAGTTCACCTCTCGATAAGTCCTCTTTTTTAAGTGAGTACTTTATCGAAGGAAATCCAGAACTATCGTTAGCATTTGATATGATTTTCGCTATCATTTCTTTGGATTTGAGTATAATTTGATAATCAGCTTTCTGATTTCTGAGTTTTGTTCTGATACTTTTTCAATATAAGCTTCTAATAAAGCATTGAAAGTGATCATGTTTTTTTCATTTATTGATTTGTCAATATTTACAATTCTAGTTATTTGATTGATGTTATTATCAACTTTATTTCTAAAGTTGGTAATGTCTTCAATTGATTTAACTATCATATTTACTTCATTTCTTGTTAGATTATCTTCAACTTTGTTGATGATGAAATCGGTTAAATTCATTTTTGAATCCATTGCTTCTTTCTTCCACTTATCTTTCATTTCACTATTTATTAAGAAATGGATTCTTTCTTTTTTTTTCATCTTCTTTTTTAAAAGTTGCGAGTTCCGAAGTAAATTAACTCCTATGTAATAGGCAAGATATTTTTATGTTCATGGATTTGTTAAAATTCATGTGCATAAAGATACATCTTGCCTAGTTTTTAAATTTTTTTTTGCACTGTGGCGTTGACGCTATTTTCTTGTTTTAGCAATGAACGTATATCACTTTCGGATGAGCAAAGCTAGTTCATTATTTTATACTTTTATATAAAAATAAAAAAATATTTTAAGTTTTTTTTTAGATTC